>Ga0070731_10000283_pt1 | contig 82157 bp, 70 predicted proteins | sample Coa_R1_2_FD_66448 | JGI IMG/M metagenome (GOLD analysis project Ga0070731, IMG submission 66448) | Surface soil microbial communities from Centralia Pennsylvania, which are recovering from an underground coalmine fire - Coalmine... | ecosystem: Environmental > Terrestrial > Soil > Unclassified ... | reverse complement strand
GTTACGGGAAGCCGGGAGGCCGCGATTCGCGTGTCCAGGATGCTCGAGATAGCTGATCTTCTCGGGGAATTTCGAAGCATATTGAAGCGCAATCGCCGTGCTTCCATCGGTCGAACCGTCGTCGACCAGGAGCAGTTCCCATTGTGTATAAGTCTGCTTCAGGACACTCTCGATCGCTTCAGAAAGAAAGCGATCGGCATTCAGAAACGGTATTGTGACTGAAACGAATCCCGGGATGCCGGACACAGAAGAGTGAATCGATGACATTGCTACACTGATTCAAGCATGGAGATTGGCAGCATGGGATTCCGTGATTGCGCCGAAAATGATTGAAAGTGTTTTCAAACCAATTGTAAAGGCAATTGTTCCACAGCCGGTTCGCCAGTGGTTTCGCAAACAAGAGATCAGGATGACTGAGGCGCCGCTTTACGGTTGTGTGCGCTTCGGGAGCTTCCGCCGGACTACCCCGATCCACAGAGGGTTCGGGGTCGGACGAGGAACGTACATAGACCGCTATTACATCGAGTCATTTCTTGAAAGGAATTCGGCGGATATTGCAGGGCGCGTGCTGGAGCTATCGGATAACGAATACACCCTGCGCTATGGGGGCAAGCGGGTAACGCAATCGGATGTTCTTGATGTTCGCGCGGACCATGTGCCGGCCACCATCGTGGGTGACTTGACCTCGGGCGATGGAATCCCCAGCAACGCTTTCGACTGCGTGATTCTCACTCAGGCTCTGATGTTTATTTATGATGTGCGCAGCGCAATACGCTGCGTGCACAGAATCCTCAAGCCTGGCGGGCGCGTGCTGGTTTCTGTTTCCGGCATTTCGCAGATCGTGCCGGATGAAATGAAGTACTGCGGCGACTTCTGGCGATTTACCAGCTTGTCTCTGCGTCGGCTGTTTGAAGACGTATTCCCGCGTGAATGCGTCCAGGTTGAGTCGCGAGGAAACGTCCTTGCGGCTGTGGCATTTCTTCATGGATTGGCGGTTGAAGAGTTGCGCAGAGACGAACTGGACTACCACGACGCGGATTATGAACTTTCGGTTCTCCTCAGAGCCGTGAAACCCGCCGATTGATGTGGGGCGAGCCGGACGAATGAAGATCTCCGTTGTCATTACAACCTACAACCGTAGGTCCTCGCTGGAGCGCTGCCTGAAGAGTCTTGCGGCGCAGAATTTCCCAGCTGAGCAATACGAGCTTGTGGTGGTGGCGGATGGGTGCAGCGATTCGACGGTGGAGTTTCTGGAAGATTTCAAGGCGAACTGCGCCCTGCGCTGGGTTGCGATTGCCAACCGGGGGCAGCCGGCAGCGCAGAATCTCGGCGTGACGATGGCTGCCGGAGAGATCGTTCTTTTTCTGGACGACGACTGCATTGCCTCGCCCCAGATGGTGGCAGCTCACCATGAGGCGCACGCTGGAGGAGAAAAACTGGTCGTCGTTGGCGCAATCTCGGTGCACGAGGACTCTCCCGCCGGCGCGGTCCGCGAAGTTGTGGAGGAACTGGAGAACGCGGAACTGGAGAGGCTACGGTGGGAGGGGGCGGGCCGAAGGGATTTGTTGCTGTGCGCGAACAGCTCGATCGCACGGTCCGCTGCCTTGCTTTTTCCTTTCGACACGACCTACAAGCGAATCCACGATGTGGAGGCTGGAGTACGCCTTTGGGCCGCGGGATACCGCTCGCGCTTTGCGCCCGGTGCCGTGGTGCATGAGCTGTATACCAAGACCCAGAAGGCAATGATGAATGATGCCCGGAATCAGGGAAGGAATGAGATTCGGCTGATCAAAAGCCATCCCGAGTTCAGACAGCTCGCGGGGATTGTTCGGATCCACCAGGGCAGCTGGTTGAAGCGGTTCACGCGCAGGCAGATGGTGCTTCATTGTGGGTTGTGTGACTTCAAGTTGAGGATTCTCTATGCAATCGCTAACTCACTGCGGGTGATTCCGCCGTTTGCCGCGCTGGCCAGGCGGATTTTGAAAGCGCGGATGGGCCTTGCCCACCTGAGCGGCGCGCTTGAAGCAGCGGGTTCATGGGAACTGCTGGAGCAGGAGTGTGGCCGCCGTATCCCGGTGATGATGTACCACAATGTTGGAACGCCCCGCCCGGGGGAATATCCGGGTTTGAGCACGCCGTTACTCGAATTCGAGAAGCAGGTGCGTTTTATGGCCAAGCTGGGGTTCAAGGGGATCCGCCCCTCGGAGTGGCTGCAGTGGCGCGACGAAGGGCGGCCGTTGCCGAAGCATCCGATCATGCTGGTTTTTGACGATGCCTACCAGGAAGCGTGCCGGACGGCGTTTCCAGTCCTGGAGCGATACGAGTTTGGCGCCGCGTGCATGGTCGTCACGGGCAGCGTCGGCAGGGAGAACGAGTGGGACAAGGCTGCCGGGCTGCCGGCGTTTCAGCTGATGGAGGAGCGCGAGATTCTGGAATGGAAGGTCAGAGGGATCGAATTTGGCGGGCATACCCGGACGCATCCGGATCTTCGCTGCGTGCCCGTTGAGCGAGTTGAGCAGGAGATCGAGCAATGCGGCGGCGATCTGACGCGGCTGCTTGGCGAAAAGGCAAGAAGTTTTGCCTACCCTTTTGGCGGCGCCAACAATGTGGCGGAGGACGCGGTGCGAAAGAACTTCGAGCTTGCGTTCACCACCGATCCGGGATGGTTTCATCTCGGTACGAATCCGTACCGCGTGCCGCGCATCAGCTTTCTGCCGGGTGAGACGCGATTCGGCATGTGGTGCCGGCTGCGTCTGGGCAGGAATCTGTACGAGTGGACGCGCAATCGATGGTCAAGCGTGCGAAACAGACTCGGGGGTTCCTTGAAACAGAAGGATCACGCACCCGGTTGAAGGCGGCGATGCACGACGTTTCAGGCACAAGAGGAAGCGTGCATCCCCGCGAGGCGCGCGTATTGTAAGCTTTGGCGTGCTGCGCAGAAACCAAAAACGCAAATGGAAATATCGGTCGTTGTCCCAACGTATAACCGTCGCGAGATTGTAACGCGAACGCTGCGCTCTTTGTTTGCGCAGGAACTGGCCCCTGCGCGTTTCGAGATCATCGTTGTCGTTGACGGCTCGACCGATGGTACGGCGGAGGCATTGCGCGGGATGCGTCCCGCGTGCATTTTCAGGGTGATCGAACAGGAGAATCGCGGCCTGGCCGGGGCTCGGAACACGGGATACCACGCTTCACAGGCTGACCTTGTGCTGTTTCTCGACGATGACATGGTCTGCGATCCGCATCTCGTGGAGGAACACATCGCTGGGCACGAAAACAGAGAGAACACGGTCGTCTACGGCGCGATCTTTCTGAGCAATGACAGTCCGAACACTCTCGCGGCGGAATGCTTTAACCGGGAGATCGGAGCCCTTCACCTCACGCAGGATCGGACCCCCGGATCGGAATGGCTGAGAACGGAGTGCATTTTCGGGAATACGTCGATCCCGCGGCAGATTTTGGAACGCCTCGGCGGATTCGACGAGGCGTTCAGGATGCGCGAGGATTTGGAATTGGGGATTCGCCTTTTCGATGCCGGAGCGCAGGCGCACTATGCCGGGACGGCCATCGCGCGTCAGTATTACGGCAAGACGGCTTCTGATCTGGTCAAGGACGCAGAGGCATTCGCCATATCGGACGCGATGCTTGCGGACAAGCATCCTGACGTGATCATCCAAGGGCACGTGGCGTGGCTGAGGCGTTCGAAGGGGTCGAGGCGGGTCTGGAGCCGGATCGCTGGAGCGTCGCAGGCCCTGGGTGATTTTGTGCTGGCTCCTCTGTGCAATGTGGGGGAAGCATTTCCGCGCGCTTCGTGGCTGCGCAACGGCGGCGTTCGTGCGCTTCAGTGGCGCAGACGAATTCATTGGCTGCACAAGCTGGAAGAACTGGGAGCAATCAGGCCAGGGTCGAACAGGAAATCGTGAGTCAGCGGACCGGCTTCGAGAGTTTTCGAGCAAGATTAAGAATCCCGGATAGTCTGCCGGGCGGCTTCTTGCATCGGGAACTTTATGTTGGAATCATCCGCTCTGACAGCCGACCGTCCCATCCTGCTTTTCGAAGCGCAAGCGCGTCTCAAGGAACTCAGCACATTCAACAAAGCGCATCCCCATTCGACGCTCTGGACGGATGAGGAGCTGGCGGAACAGAGGCGGCTGCAGATGGCATGGGCCGTTGCGACGGATGCGCTGTTTCAGTTCGAAAACCCCATACTCAGTCCGAACTACACAGAATCGGTCCACGCGATGAGCCAGCCTTAGGCCCTGACAGTCGTGCTCGACGAGTAGCTTTCATGCGCGCCATCGTTCCGGCGCGACATGCGTTCGCCTGCATTCAAATATCCGCGATTCAAATAGCCGCCATTTGAGCCATCCGAGTTGGTGGGCATGGCAAGCGGCAGCCTCTCTCGAAGAGAGCGAAGGTTGGTGGAGGCGGCGGGAGTCGAACGATTTTTTAACAGCTTAGATTCAATAACTTACATGTTTTCAGTTGCTTACAGAAAAGCAAAAAAGCCCAAAATGCCATTTCCTTGGTACAGTTTTGGTACAGTTTTCGACTCAAAAACACGGCGGAATGTTTGCCGCCTCCAGTATCTGCTAAATCCCTGAAATCAGGTTCCGGACCGATCAACACGCGCTCTGCCCTCTCTGCCGAACGCGGCGGTCAATCGTCCGTACACGGAGGCACTATGACCCGCCAGCAGCCAGGAACTCGCCCTTTTTGTAAGCGCCCGCCCCCCTATATTGGATATTGGCCACGAGAGTTGCGCCTCGTTGGCCACTTCCCAAATTGGCCCGAGGCGTCCCCAAGACGAAGCTTGCACCCGAAAAGAACCTGTTCCCGATTGACGGGCCTCGAAACACGGAATAGGATTTGGCGAATGAAAGGCGAATTAACTATGCAAAAATCGGCGGGAGTCTTCAGCATCCCTTGACTTCAACCCGTCCGGTGATGCACTATGATGCACAGTGCAGCACCGAGGGCTTCCAGTGCCGACGAACAAACCGCGTTTATCGATCAACTTGTCTGAGAGCGAGTATGGTGAACTTTCTGCGCTGGCAGAACGGCACAAGCTCTCTATGGCTTGGATCGGCCATCAAGCGATTCTCGCTTTTCTTGAAAGGAACAGGACCGAGATCCTCCAACTTCCGTTCAGTTTTGGAAAACAGTCTGAGCGGAGCTCGGCAATGATGAGTAGCATGCACAGTGGTGAGGAATGAGTCGAAATCTCATGAGTACTGATGACGGACAAACTTACAAGCGAAAAGCGAAGCGAGAACATGCGGGCCATACGGGCGAGAGACACCCGACCAGAACTGCAGATCCGCTCATCACTCCATGCTCTTGGATATCGGTTCAAGCTCTGCCGTCGAGATTTACCGGGTGCTCCCGATATTGTTTTTGCCGCGCGGAAAAAGGTTATCTTCGTCCACGGCTGCTTCTGGCATCAGCATCCAGATTGTCGAGAAGCCACAATGCCAAAATCCAGGACAGACTTTTGGGGGTCAAAGCTTTCCAGAAACGTCCAGCGTGATAAAGAACAACAAGAGGCGCTTATCGCACTTGGCTGGCATGTTTTCGTGGCGTGGGAATGTGAACTTGCTAGTCCTTCGCTGATTCGAAGCATCGTCCGTTTCTTAGGTCCAACCTCTTTCGAGGCGTAAAAGCGAAAGGTATTCATGAAGGCGCGAACAAATATCAATTCACTCAACGTTGTTGACCTCTTCTGCGGCTGCGGCGGCCTCTCTTGCGGATTCGACTTCAACCAAGGTCCCTTGCAGTTTCATACAGTACTCGGAATAGATAATCATTCTGCCGCGATCAGGATATTCAACGCCAACTTTCCTGCTCCGCCTTCGGCACAATTACCGATCGGAAGACTAGCGGATATGACATGGTTCACCCACCCTACCGAGATACGCCTCTATTACCTGGCACACTACGCTTTTTCGCAGAACGACATCCAGCTTAAAGCGACACTCCGCGATCTAGGTATTGATGAGTTTCTGGCAGAACTCAGGCATTGTGATGAACGCTTTACGGAAAAGGCATCGGTGCTTAGCGGTACGCCGGACTATCGTCTGGCAGTATCTCCAATACCCAACGAGACATTTGCACTAGCGTTACCGCAGACGATGATGGATAGTTTGGCGCTTGGCTCCATTTCGAAGCCGCTGCCCAACAAACAACGAATTCCATGGTGTGACGAGTACGACTCGATTCTAACTGGCGAGAATCCAACATATGCGGCTCCCCCTGCAATAGAGCCTGCCCTTTTGCAGGACAGCCGGCAACTCTTGAGCGCAAGACTCTCGCAATTGGTTGAAGCCGCTTCAAAAACAGGAACTGGGCAGAATCGTAATAACGCCGGGCGACTTAGAGCACTGGTGGAGTTCTTCGAAACAGCTCCCGCGAAAGAACTCCAGGCATTGTGGACGCAATGGCATGGCGAACGAGCAACAATTCGTGCGAAGTTCTGCTTGGAGAATGCTCGCACTATAGATACGCTCTACTCTGGGTCCCGCCGAGTAAATATCATTTTGGGCGGCCCGCCATGCAAGGGCTTCAGTCGCATAGGGCGGCCGGTTATTCAGGCATTGCGAGATCAGGGCGTACATGCTTGGTCACACAAAGAGTATGGCGATGAGCGCAATTCCTTGATGTGTCAGTATGTGCTATTTCTCGAGGCACTCAGGCCAGACCTATTCCTGTTCGAAAACGTCTCGAACTTTCAGTCCGTTCTCAAAACACCAGCCGGGCAGTTGGACGCTCCGGCGATGCTGGAAGAGCTGATTGGCGAACTCTCAAATGGAGATCTTCAGTACCATATCCACCATCGGTTGGTGAATGCAAGAAACTTCGCAATCCCGCAAGATCGCCGACGATTTATTATGGTGGGGGTCAATGCGCAGAAAGCAGAAATCTCGGCCTGCCGCGAGTTCTTTGCTTTTGATAGCCCAGGTGCAGACGTGCCATTGAAATTCGCCTTGTTGGGACTTAGCGAGCCGGCAGTTTTTCAGTCTGTCGATGGTGTGAAGACCAATCATCGGTCACCGGTCCACCCGTTCTTTGATGATCAACTTCCCATCGCGGTACAAAGGTACCTTGTATGGATACAGCAACCTGATCCCGTGACGCACAAACGTCCGAGGTCTACAACCGCACATATCTATCGGGAGAGCCGTCCCGATGACCGTGCCTTCATTGAATTTGTAGCGCCGGGGATTAGATGGATGGACCTCAAAGTTCCCCGGTCAGAAACAATCTCGCAGATTAAGTCCACTCTAGAGGCCGCGCTGCCTGAGGTGTCCAAGCCCATAAGGCTTAAGCTTCAAGAACTCCTGACAAAGATCGACGACAGTCTCATGCTGCGGATTTTGTTGGAGCACACTCAAGAGATGTATGACCTTCCGGAGCAACATCTACTGCTTGAAACGTACCTAAAAAATGGTGGATCGACTCATGGTGACTGGTTGGAAAGGCTGTCGGCTAATAAACCATGCAAGACGATAGTTGCGCACATAGGGAAGGATACCTATGGGTACTGGCACCCGACTGAACCCAGAGCCCTGACGATACGAGAGGCCGCAAGGGTCCAATCTTTTCCTGATTGTTTCCGATTCGATTCTGGGGGGGTGGTTGATACCTATGCTGCAATAGGCAACGCCGTCCCTCCTCTGCTTAGCGCGGAGTTCGCGAAGCGAGTCGAGGAGATTCAAAGCAAGTGGGACATCTTTGCTGATCATTGCTGCATAGAATTGCCGACGATCGAGCCGCGGCTACACGCGAGGCAGTTGGAATTGGCTATCCCAGAGTGATCCCAAATTTCTGCTCGATGAGATCAACCAAGCAGCCAAGCTCATGAAATAGGGCACCACGCGTACCCAAGGTGATGCTGTTTTCAACGTGAGCGATCCCAGTCTTGGAAACGAAGACGTAGTCGAAGAACGAAGCATCCATCGCGATTAGGTTACGCGGCAACGCTCGTTCAACATCCGCACCTTGGCTCCTCGCGCCGCCGGTGGCAACCATATCTGCTGTAGCGAAGACATATAGCATCTCTTTGACGCTGTCGGTCCCATCTTGCTCCAGCCCCCATTTCTGCTTGCAATAGTCGTCGCCGAGCATGTCAAAGATAATCTTCCACATCGTCCCGATGTGAAATACCTCTTTGAGCCGAGTCTTTGCACTGATCAGAATTGCGTTTGAATGATCATTGCGCGAGAAAATTGTGGCGTCACCTTCGATTGGAATGCGAATTTCTCTATCGCCAGTTTTCAAAGGAATCGTACGCTTTAGAGTAAGGGACTTTTTCAACCAAGGCGGAAGTCCTTTGTCAACCAGAACTTCATCCTGATTTGCTAAGAGACTCGCGAGCGCGAACACAATAACATTGATGAAATTCTCCCCGATGTTCTTAGCGATGGCTTGTGTTCGACTGCTTCGAAAGCCTGCAGAATTGAACAGCTCCGGACCCCATTTCGCTTCAATTTCCGCAGAGAGATCAATCTTGAAAAGCATCGTCGTCATGTTCGATAGCGCCAACCGGTGAGCGTCCTTTCGGCTGAGGCCCGTTAGCACAGCTGATTCGACGGCTGCGCTATATAAGGTACGAGTGCCACTAAAGGCGGCAGGGGGCTGATGTCCACGCACCGAACGAGTACCTTCGAGCCATTCCTTGATTGATTCATTGAAATTGGGGCATGGAGTACCGTTCGGCCCATACAGGCGGGTTACAGGCTGATTCGAAGGACTTGATCCCAATGATACGGGCTGTGGGTTCATCGAGAGAGCCTCTTCTTAGAACTTCTAGTGGCCTTTGGGGAAGGACTGGAGCTCTTTTCATCGAGTCCTTCTACTACTTTGTGAAGGGGAGCCGAGAACACTCGGCAGATACGGAGCAATGTCCGAAGGGTTATTGGTTTGCCTGCCTCTACCTTTTGCCAATAGCGTACGGAGAAGCCATGCGAAAGCATGTCCTCTTGGCTCAAGCCAGCTGCTTCGCGCAGTAGCTTTACACGCTTCCCCAACTCTTTGAAGAATCTAGCCTCATCGTCCACACCCCTTTCTAGCCGTCGTGGACCAAAAAGACCACGTCCTATTTAGGTCGTGTTGGAGCGCCGCGTTTGCGTGAAGGTGTAGCGGACTTGCTTCTACTGCGTGGAAGCAGTAGCAACAATGATCTGTGCGGTGCGCAGATCAATTCATTTTCGGTTGTCACGGTTGTGCGACGCCGGCGCGTGTGTGCGCTAGGCGCACCGACATAAGAAGGAAAACCGAATTTCTTTCTCGTCGGAGCTCCCCCGCTTCAGGCAACGGTCTAGCCGAGGCGGGAAGAACCCGTCAAGGGTCTCCGCCGCGCTCCGATGAACGGGCACCAGACGCCCGTCCTTGACCGAACCTCCCCACCTCTGCCAGTTGCGAAAAGCCATGAAGCGGGAGCACTCAACGAAAAAATTGGGTTTGGGTTCTCTTCCGTTTCGGATGCCAATCCGCCGCACAGCGGGCAACACAGGAGCACCGGTCCGTCTTCCCATCCTGTGTTAGTGCCGCCTCTTCGCGTCAGGCCATTTTGCCCCACCCGACGGGCCATGCCGACGCCAAAGCTTCGACATGGCTAACGGCGAGGCTCATTGCCATAAGATGGATTGAAATGTTGATGACAATTACCAGCACGCGCGTACCTGCCACGGACATCGGCTACCTGCTCCATAAGAATCCAGATCGAGTGCAGTCATTCGAGCTTTCGTTCGGCAAAGCGCATGTTTTCTATCCCGAAGCGACACCCGAGCGCTGCACAGCGGCGCTCTTGCTGGACGTCGATCCAGTTGCATTGGTTCGGACCCGCCGCGGGCCGTCCGGTGAAGGTGGCGCGCTCGATCAATATGTCAACGACCGGCCTTATGTCGCCTCATCCTTCCTAAGCGTCGCCATCGCTCGCGTGTTAGCGAGTGCCCTTGCCGGGACCAGCAAGGGACGTCCGGAACTGGTCGACCAGGCATTGCCGCTGGTCGCCAGGATTACCGTATTGCCCTGCCGCGGAGGCGAGGACATTCTGAAGCGGCTCTTCGAGCCACTCGGTTATACCGTGCACGCCGAGCATCATGCCCTCGACGAAACGTTTCCGGAATGGGGTGAGAGCAACTACTACACCGTGGAATTGGAACAGAACATCAGCATTCAAAACCTGCTGACCCACCTCTACGTTCTGATTCCAGTACTCGACGCCGAGAAGCACTATTGGGTCGGCCAGGATGAAGTTGAAAAGTTGCTGCGGCATGGGGAAGGCTGGCTACAAGCGCACCCAGAGCGGGAACTAATCGTGAAACGCTACCTGCGTTACCAAAAGCATCTGGCATCGGAGGCGTTGGCCCGCCTGATCGGCGATGAAGAGGCCGAGCCTGAAGCGGAGCAGGAGAAGAAGGCGGAGCAGGAAGAGGCCATTGAAAAGCCAATCGCGCTGAACCAGTTGCGGCTGGAAGCCGTACTGCTGGCCGTTATAGAGTCCGCCGCCACGCGAGTAATCGATCTTGGCTGCGGAGAGGGCAGGCTCCTACGGGAATTGCTCAAACAGAAGCAGGTTCAGGAAATCGCTGGAATGGACGTTTCCCATCGCAGCCTTGAGATTGCCAGCGAGCGTCTGCACTTCGACACCATGCCGCCGAAGCAGAAAGAGCGGATACGTCTCTTTCAGGGTTCACTCATGTATAAGGACAAGCGCCTCGCCGGATTTGAAACTGCAACTGCGGTTGAGGTCATCGAGCACCTCGATCCGCCGCGTCTGGCGGCCTTCGAGAGAGTTGTTTTCGAGCACGCGAAGCCGGACACCGTCATCATCACCACACCGAATTCGGAGTACAACGTACGCTTCGAAACGCCCCCCGCCGGCCAATTCCGGCACAAGGATCACCGCTTCGAATGGACTCGGGAACAGTTCCAGGGCTGGGCTGGAGACGTGGCCCAGCGATTTGGATACACGGTCGCATTTCGCCCGGTGGGCAACGAGGATGCCGAAGTCGGATCGCCGACGCAGATGGGGGTGTTCAGTCGTGCAGCAACAAACTGACAACCCAAACCTCATCGTCCCTCTGGGAACTCAAGTAGTGATTCGCCAGGATGTCATTCCAATCGGCGGCGGTTCGCCCGTGCCGAAAGGAACGGTTGGTGAGTTGATTCGAACCCCGGCGGACGCGACGCACGCCTATCGCTTGCGCTTCGCAGACGGCTGCGAGGGGACCGTTCGGCGTCAGGAATTCTCATTGCTGAAGCACGTTAAGAATGGGCCTCTCGGTGACTCCGAGCGGGCATTGAAGGAATATGACCTTTATGAGTTCGTGATTTACAGATGCGTGGTTGGTTCCCAGGCATATGGGCTCAGCCATGAGGGCTCAGACGTGGACCGGCGGGGGATTTATCTCCCCCCGGCGGACCTCCACTGGTCGCTCTACGGCGTACCGGAACAACTTGAAAACGCCGTTGCAGAGGAGGTTTACTGGGAACTACAGAAGTTTCTAGTGCTGGCGCTCAAAGCTAATCCCAACGTACTGGAGTGCCTCTATTCCCCTTTAATTGAAACGAAAACGGAGCTAGCCGAGGATTTGTTATCCCACCGCGATGCGTTTCTGTCGAATCTTGTTTATCAGACCTATAACGGATACGTTCTGTCCCAGTTCAAACGCCTTGAGCAGGACCTGCGCGCGACTGGCGCAATCAAGTGGAAACATGCGATGCACCTGATCCGACTTCTACTATCAGGAATCACCGTTCTGCGTGAGGGCTTTGTGCCGCTCTCGGTGGAATCGCATAGGGATCAACTGCTCTCGATTCGGCGTGGTGAGATGGACTGGGAATTGGTGAACGCCTGGCGGTTGCACCTTCACCAGGAGTTCGAGACCGCGTATGCCATGACTGCTTTGCCGGACAGCCCGGACTACCAAACGGTGAATGACTTTCTATTACGAGCACGAAGGAGCATGGCAAGATGACCTTCGAATTCCCGGATGCAGTTAGGCTGGCGGTCAAAGACCATCCTTATCGACTAGTTTTCGCGACGATCAGTGGCGCACATCTTTACGGGTTCCCGTCTCGCGATTCGGATTGGGATATTCGAGGTGTGCACGTGCTGCCCGCCCGCGAAATATTCGGCCTCTTTGAGACCCGCGAAACGATAGAGCAAAGCGTCGAGAGCCCGGTTGAACTCGATGTCGTAACGCATGATGTAAAGAAGTTCTTCGGTCTACTTCTAAAGCGAAACGGCTATGTTCTGGAACAGCTTTATTCTCCGCTCATCGTCCAGTCTTCTGCCGAACACTTGGAACTGAAGCAGATCGCAACCGGCTGCATCACCCGATTTCACAGCCATCACTACCTGGGATTCGCCGCCACACAATGGGGGCATTTCGAAGCCGAGCAACCGCCACGCGTGAAGCCACTTCTCTACACGTTCCGCGTCCTTCTCACCGGGATTCACCTGATGAATACAGGTGAGGTCGAAGCCAATTTGATTAGGCTCAATGAGGAGTTTCGGCTTCCTTATCTAGACGAACTGGTTGGTCGTAAGACTCAGGGCCGAGAGCAGGAGACGCTGACAGATCATGATGTCGAGTTTTACTCAGCGGAGTACCGTCGCCTCCGCTCTGAACTTGAATTGAGTTCGGAGCGCTCAAGTCTGCCTGAGTCTCCATCCTGCAAACAAGAGCTTTCTGACTTGCTGGTCCGCATTCGTGAGCGGCAGCCTCAGACGCATTAAGGAAAATGAACTCGTGAAGATCACCATTCCTGAACTTTCGCTTGTCGTGCTTATCGGCCCATCTGGTTCGGGCAAATCGACGTTCGCACGCACGCATTTCAAGCCGACAGAAATCCTGTCATCGGACTTCTCTCGCGGCCTCGTTGCTGACAACGAGAACGATCAGACGGTCACTGGCGATGCCTTCGAGATCCTTCACTTCATCGCCAGGAAGCGCCTCGCCTTGGGACGACTAACGGCAATAGACGCCACCAACGTGCAGACGGATTCGCGCAAACCACTCGTTGAACTGGCGCGCGAGTTTCATGTTCTTCCAGTGGCATTCGTCTTCAATTTCCCGGAGAAGCTCTGCCAGGAGCGCAATCGAGACCGTGCGGATCGAGACTTCGGCCCACACGTAATCCGGAATCAGTCCCAACAATTGCGGCGGTCATTGCGGGGATTGGAGCGCGAAGGTTTCCGCCACGTCCACATTTTCAATGACCCCGCGGACCTTGAGGGGCTCGAAATTGAGCGCCAGCCATTATGGAACAACCTGAAGCAGGAACACGGGCCGTTTGACATTATTGGCGACGTCCACGGCTGTTTCGATGAAATGAATACGCTGCTTCAGCGGTTGGGATACGCGGTTGAGTTGGAAGGCGCTGATTTTCGCGTCACTCCGCCCGACGGCCGCAAGGCAATTTTCGTCGGTGATCTTGTCGATCGCGGGCCAAAAATCATGGAGGTTTTGCGGCTTGTGATGGGGATGGTGAAGTCTGGAACTGCATTCTGCGTGCCCGGAAATCATGACGTAAAACTCATGCGAAAATTGCGCGGAAAAGAGGTCAAAATCACTCATGGACTTGCCGATTCATTGGCTCAACTGGAGCCCGAGTCACCCGAATTCAAGCGCCAGGTCGCCGACTTCATCGACGATTTGGTGAGCCACTACGTGTTCGACGAAGGTCGCCTGGTGGTCGCCCATGCTGGCATGAAAGAGGAGATGCAGGGCCGAGGATCGGGGGCGGTCCGTTCGTTCGCACTGTTCGGTGAAACCACCGGAGAAACGGACGACTACGGCCTTCCAGTTCGTTATAACTGGGCTGCCGAATACCGCGGAAAGGCGATGGTTGTGTATGGTCACACGCCCGTTGCCGAGCCGGAATGGCTGAATCGGACCATCGATATTGATACCGGTTGTGTCTTCGGTGGGAAGCTTACTGCGCTACGCTATCCGGAGAAAGAACTCGTGTCCGTACCCGCCATCCGGGAGTATTACGCACCATCGAAACCGTTCCTGCAGGAAGGCGCCGGGGACGCGTCCGCCAGCCCGTTGACCCAGCAGCAAGAGCACGATGACTTGCTCGATATTGACGACGTAATCGGCAAGCGGATCGTTGAAACTCGCCTGCACGGGAACCTCACAATTCGCGAAGAAAACGCCATCGCGGCGCTCGAAGTGATGAGCCGTTTTGCGGTGAATCCGAAGTGGTTGATCTACCTTCCGCCAACCATGTCACCCTCCGAGACGAGCAGCGAACCGGGGCTCCTTGAACACCCGGCCGAGGCGTTCGAGTACTTCCGCAAGGCCGGTGTCGAGCAGGTTATCTGCGAGCAAAAGCACATGGGGTCGCGTGCGGTTGTGATCGTCTGCCGAGACCGTGATGCTGCGCTCAAGCGCTTCGGGGTTGCTGAGGATGAGGCTGGAACTTGCTATACCCGGACAGGGCGGCGCTTCTTTACGGACCTCAGTCTCGAACGCGAGTTCCTCGATCGCATCCGCTCTGCGGCAGGCAAGGCCGGTCTCTGGGAAGAACTGAGCACCGATTGGCTGTGCCTCGACTGCGAACTAATGCCTTGGTCAGCAAAGGCGCAGGATCTGCTGAAGAATCAATACGCACCCGCCGGAGCTGCTGCAAAAGCAGGTCTGCAGCAGGCGGTCGCCGCCCTGAAACTCACGGCGGACCGCCTTCCGGAAGCTGCTCCTTTGGTCGATTGGTACGAGCAACGGGCCGAAATGGCGGGGGCCTATGTTGAGGCGTATCGCCGCTATTGCTGGCCGGTAAAATCACTCCTTGATTTGAAGCTCGCGCCATTCCATTTGCTCGCCGGCGAGGGGTTCGTCCACACCGACAAGGACCACCAATGGCACATGCAAATCCTCGGCAAATTGGCCGAAGCCGACCTCGAATTGCTGCTCGCCACACCTTACAAAGCGGTCAGCCTGAACGAGCCGGAAGCGGTGTCTGGAGCCGTGGCTTGGTGGCAGGAATTGACGGACGCGGGCGGCGAGGGAATGGTTGTGAAGCCCCTCCAGTTTGTCTCCAGAAACAAGCGCGGACTCGTCCAGCCAGCAGTGAAATGCCGCGGGAAAGAGTACCTCCGAATCATTTACGGGCCGGAGTACACGGCACCCCAGAACCTGGAACGATTGCGCTCTCGTGGGCTTGGGACGAAGCGCTCTTTAGCTCTGCGGGAATTCGCCCTGGGCATGGAAGCGTTGCAACGGTTCGTGGAGCGCGAGCCTCTCCGCCGCGTTCATGAGTGCGCCTTCGCGGTTCTGGCACTGGAAAGTGAGCCTGTGGACCCTCGGCTGTAAGCGTGCTGTGGGCCACTGGAGCGGCTCTGTGGCCCGCGTTGAGCGTCCAGCGGCATCTGGCTATTCCAAGGTTGCTGCCGCCTGACGCCGCGCTGCTTCGCAGCGGTTGGAGGATGACACGTCATCCCCAACGGGGCGCTGCAGGGACACCGCCGTATATGTTTGTCAACGTGTTCCGTTTCAAATATTTGCATTTCGCGTTTACGCGCGTAAACACTGGATCGTTGCGGATCATCGCAATGCGCCGAGGTGGCGCTAACACGTTGTCTTCCCGTCAGTTGCTGTGAAAACGTCCTTGGCGGTTTGACAAGAAAAAGTTGTCGGCGTAGGTTGCGAAGCAGGCGCTGAGCTGATGTCTTCCCCGGACTCCAAGCCGCCTTCGCTGATTCCGCCAGCGGTCACAGCCGCGCGGTCTCCCGATACTTTTCGCGCCAAATCCATCGCCACCCGCCTGACGGAGGCGGAGTTTGCCGAGGTCGAAGAGGCCGCTGTCCGCGCCGGCAAGAAGGTCGGCGAATGGCTCCGCGACGCTGCGCTGGCCGTGGCGCGCGGCGAAGACGAAGGCCACACGGATCCAATTCTGCTGGCTGAGCTGATGGGAATCCGGGCCCTCATTCTGAACCTCTTCAGGGAGGGTTCGAGGAATCCAATCAGCGACGAATCTCTGCGCAAGATCTCGGCGTATTCCGAGTCGGTCAAGCAGCAGAAGGCTGACGAGTTTCTCGCGAACTTGAGAGCACGATCCGGGGCGTCGAAGCCTCCGGAGAATGAACCATGAAAGTTCCGTCCCTCCGAGCAGCTTTGCCCCCGGCTTTGATTGCATTTGTAATGGTGACCGGGGTTCTCGCCAACCTACCGTTGCCCATGTGGCTCTGGTGGGCTGCTCCACCCGTCGAACTTTATTACTCCGAAGCGTATTTCAGGAGCACCATGGCGCTGCGGAACCCGGCCGCCACGACTGCGGTTCAATGGCTTTACAAGACAGCGCCTGGGAGACCCAATCAACTCGTAGTTGAGGCCGATGTTGACGCGGACAGTCCAGGCGATCAGCAGGACGTTCGCGTCCCGATGCACCTCAGTTCCGCCGCCCGAAGTGCTGGCTGGACCGGCTTGGATCGGGGGCCAAGAGAGGAGTACAAGGCTGCAGAACTGGAACCATACCTCCGGGATCAGTTCTACGATGGCAGGAGTTTCTGGCGACTCTTCGAACCGGTATTGCGCTGGGGATTGTTCGTCCTGTTTGCCGTTCTTGCGGCCCGAGAATGGCTCGTTGGAAGGGCGCGCGAAAGGAGATTGCGTCGTCAGGAGATGTGGTCTGAATCGTTCCGGGATAAAGGGGACAAGTTGCGAGTGGGGATGAGCCCTTTCCTATGGTCCCGACGGTTTCTCAAACGTGGTGCCGAAACGGTCGCCGAATTGATTCGGAAGGGCGTGCCAAACCACGCGACATCCAGCGTTGCGCCGACGACCGAAACGAAGTTGCAACGGCCACGCCAATTGTCTCCTGCGACCGCTCCGGAACCGAATGCCGAAGCTACTCTAAAAGGTCTTCGGAATGTCTTCCCAATAGTCGCCGCAGAACAGCCGAATACACATTCGCAGGCAGCGACCACGACAGTTCCTTCCAGCCCTCCCAAGAAGCCGGTCAAACGTCACTCGATCTTCGCTGGCAACGTCAGACAGAAGACCGCCGATGAGCAGCCCACAAGCTGGGACGAGTCGCAATGGATTGACTGAGCGAAGGTGGTTCTCGGAGATCGCGTGTCCAATCCAAGTTGACGATGGTTCTTGACAGGCTTTCCGAGTGCTCGAACTTCGATCCCAAGCGGATTGATTGCTCGGTCCAAGTTGCCGCGTTGAGGGTGACATCGATTGTTGTTCCGGGTGGTCACAGCATTTGGATTCGCGGCCTACCAGTCGCTCAATTCAAGAATCAATCGGAAGGTTGTTCCGCGTGCATTCACACATCTATTTGTGCCGCTGTTCGGGATGGGTAACACGCCAAGTCTTCGAATGGTGAAAGACTATTTTCGACGCGTCGTTTCGGCGGCATCATAGATGCATGTTCGAACGGTAAAAGTCAGCAAAACATCCGAGCGATCCGGACACGACTAGCTACAAAAGGCGCATGAACACTGGAGAAACGCGTAAAATAAATTTGAGATGTCTGAGCTTACGTCGCGAATTGCGGTTAGTCTATGCGTGAAGGCAGAAGCGAGATGCTGCCGCGCACGCTATAGGTTTCACGCGCATGTTGACCATCTCCAAATCGTTATCGGCGGGCCAGGCGAAGACGTATCACTCACGCGAGTTCACGTCTGAGAAACAGAACTACTGGAGCCGTGACCCGCAAGTGCATAGCGAATGGCGAGGTAGCCTCGCGCGGGAGTGGGGCCTCAAAGGCTCGGTAGGTGCCGAACACTTCGCGCGCCTCAGCGAAGGCCAGCATCCAGAAAGCGGCGCGCAGCTTGTCAAGCACCAGCCTGCCCGAACCTACGAGAACGAGCGCGGCAAGGAAATTACAAGCGTCGAACATCGCGCGGGATGGGATGCCACGTTCTCTGCACCAAAGTCAGTCTCTCTGACCGCCCTTGTGGGTGGCGATGACCGCGTCCGCGACGCGCACCGCGAAAGTGTCCGCGTCGCACTCGGAGAGTTGGAGCGGTATACCCAGGCCCGCATCGGCAACGTGCATGCGCCGGAGACAACCGGAAAATTCATCGCCGCGACCTTCGAGCACGATACTGCTCGTCCCGTGGATGGCTACGCAGCACCCCAGCTTCACACGCACGCGGTTATCTTCAACATGACGGAGCGTGAGAACGGCCAGACGCGCGCGCTTCAAGAGCGCAGTCTTTTCCAATCGCAACAGTACGTGACAACCGTCTATCGTTCGGAACTCGCCTTGCGGCTGCACGGGTTGGGTTATAAGATCGAACGCGGCAAACATGGTCAACCGGAGATTAAGGGCTACAGCCAGGAATATCTTGACGCATCGAGCCCGCGCCGGGAACAGATCCTTGGCCACTTGCAGGAAATTGGCAGGGACGGTGCAGGAGCTGCGCAGGTCGCGGCCCATCGCACGCGTGACAGCAAGGAACTTCACTCGCCGGATGAAGTACTGAAACGGCACCGCGAACTCGCCGCTCAGTTCGGACATCAGGCGGATCATGTTGTGACCGAAGCGCGATTGAATTCGCGGTATCACGCGCAACAACCCGACAAGCAAACGCAGCAGCCTGAGAAAACTGTGCAGCAGTCTGTGACCTATTCCCGGAATCACGTCTTCGAGCGTTCTGCAGTTCAGGATGAGCGAGCCATCCTGCAGGCGGCGATAGACCGAAGCATGGGGCAAGCCACATACGGTCAGGTGCGGCAGGAGTTTGAGCAGAGGCTAAAGCGAGGCGAGTTCCGCGAAGTTGCTCGTGCGGATGGAAGGGCGGCACCGCAGTACACCACCTCCGAGATGGTCCGTATGGAAAAGGAAATCATTGCCCGGATGCAGGAAGGCAATCGGCGCGAGTTTCGCGACCCTATGCTGGTATCACCGCAACTCCGCATTGCGACCGAAGATCGGCATCCTGAACTGAGCCGGTCACAACTCAAAGCCGTGGATGACATATTTGTAAGTAGAGAGAAAATTGTTGGCTTGGACGGCGTGGCAGGCACCGGCAAAACTACAACGCTGGCTGTCATCCGTGAGGGTGCGGAAGTGCAGGGATTGGCCGTCGAGGGATTCGCCCCAACTTCGCGAGCGGCTCACAAGCTTGCTGAGGCGGGAATCGAAACTTCAACGCTCCAGCATCATCTTGCGAGGGGAGAGCGGCCCGATACCGGCGAGAAGAGGCTGTATGTACTCGACGAATCTTCGCTCGCGTCCACCCGCCAAATGCACGAATTCATAGAACGGCTTCGACCCAATGACCGAGTTCTCCTGGTCGGCGATACGCGGCAGCATGAGGCTGTCGAAGCGGGCCGCCCTTTCGCGCAACTTCAAGAAGCCGGTATGCGGACAGCGAAACTGGACGAGATTGTCCGGCAGCGCGATCCGGAGCTGAAGCAAGCAGTCGAGCAGTTGGCGCGTGGTGAGATTGGCGCGGCTGTTGAAAGCCTTGGCCGTCAAGGCCGAGTCCATGAGGTGAAGGGCCATGAGGAACGCATCTCGGCCATTGCGCGCGAGTATGCCAAATCTCCCGAAGGCACCCTCGTGGTTTCGCCAGATAACCGCTCACGCACGGAGATCAATCAGCGGATTCATGATGAGTTGCAGACACGAAGTGTTGTGAGCCGCGAAGGTCACAGTTTCCAGACACTCGTGCCGCGCCAGGAGATGACAGGAGCGGATCGCGGTTGGGCTCAGCAATACCAGGTTGATGACATTCTTCGCTACTCCCGGAGTTCGCGCGAAACCGGCATTGATAAGGGAGAATACTCTCGCGTTGCCTCTGTGAATGTCGAGGAAAATAAACTCACAGTTCTTCGAAGCAGCGGGCAACAGACAACCTACGACCCGCGCCGACAGATGGGCGTTTCTGTATATCGCGAGCAGGAGAAGGTATTCTCCGCCGGCGACCGTATTCAATTCACGGCACCCAATCAGGATCTGAAGATTGCGAATCGCGAATTGGGAACAGTAGAAAGCATCTCTGAGGATGGCAAGATACGCCTCAAGCTCGACAACGACCGCAGCATAAGTTTCGATCCGCAGCGCCATCCACATCTGGACCACGGTTATGCCGTGACCAGCTACTCCAGCCAGGGACAAACGGCAGACCGGGTCCTCGTCAATGTGGACACGGAGTTGGGCGCGTCAGACTTGCTGAACAACCGCATGGCCTACGTCTCTGTGTCGCGCGGCCAATGGGATGCGCAGATTTTTACAAATGACCGAAGCGCACTCGCGAACGCGCTCGGCCACGACGCTTCACACCAGAGCGCCTATCAGCCGCAGCAGACAATCGTTCCACCTGTGCAGGAGATTGCTCATAGCGAAACGCCACGTCCCGATTTAGGCCAAGGCCTCGGTATTGGCCTCGGCATGTAACGACCCCATGCAAGACAGGCACGACAAACGTATTGTTTGTACTTATGCAAACTCAGATTCTCGTGAGGACATTGTTATGCCCGCAGAACTCTTCATCAAAAAGCCTGTTCAAAGCGTTGGAACAGCCACTCTGGGATTGGAACGTCATTTTTCAGTAGGCGAGATTGCCGAAAGATGGGCTCTCAGCGAAAAAACCGTCCGGCGAATGTTTGAGAACGAAGAAGGCGTGCTGCAGTGGGGCAGCCCTGAGACCCGACGTAAGCGCGGCTACATTACGCTACGCATCCCCGAGAGCGTGATGCTTCGCGTCCACCGTGAACGAACCAGACGCGCGGGCTGAACCGACGCTTCCCGTAACGAACCGCTATTTCTTCCTGCGCCGCTCGGACATCGTGAATCCGATTGGAGTCGGCTTAAAAATCTTCGCAATCTTACGCCTTTGCTCTTGACGCAACGCTTGATAGTCGATTTGGCCTAACACGTAATAGTCACTTATCCCACCTTTAACCTGGACCACATCCCTCAAGTAGTCTTCCTTGGCCGGGACGCGGATTCGACTGTCACCATAGAGACGATTGTTGACCTGCACAACAAAGGTGTGAAGATCCAAGGCGGTCGCTTCAACTAGGCTCGAGAACGTCTTAACGTCCGAATTCCATTCAAGGACATAGAGCGTATCGAGTTCTCCGCATAGGGCGCTTCGATGACCGATGGTAGTCAAATCGCTGCAAATGAGTACAGAGAAGCAATATCCTCGATGTACGTAAAGCGTCGGCAAGGCAACGCTCCCTGAGGCTCGATAAAGCGACCTTTTTCGATTCGGATCAAGCTTACGAAGCTCGAGGCGCTCTTGATGAGCAGGCGCGAATTTTGGTTGCAGGCGAATAATATGACTTGCATATCCAGGCCAATTCGTCGCGAGGGATACGAGGCAGTCGTTTCTCAGCTCGCCTGACTTAGAATCGCGGTGATACTCAACGCCGGCCAACAATGACACATTGTTGGATGCAAGCTTCTTTGCGAAGCGCAAAGCCCATCGCAGCGGAATGCTCAACTCAGGGAAAACTATATAGTCGGGTCGCACCGGTTCTGTGAGCATTCGGTTGATCAGTTCATTAAGTTCTCTGTACCGATGCAATGAACGGTCTTGTCTCCCTAAAGCAGCCGCTCTCCATTGATCTTCAGTTGTCCTATAGCTGCTTATGCCTACGGTGATCTTTTCCCGAGGTGCACCCGGAACAACAAATGTCGCAAACGGAGGTGGAGACGGCGGCTCAGGCTCGATGCCGACGCGGGAACTTTCTGCGACGCGAGCTCCTCGTAGAGCCATTATTGCTTTTCGGTAGACCTCGGGATCATCGAGAACATCTGGGGCTGCAAGGGGGATTTCGTCCGCACGTAATGGCCGCGTGGGAAAAGCTAGTGCTGGCCAATGAGGAATTTTCAAACGGCCTGCGAGCTTCCTAAAGCGGCGAATGGCACCCAGACGTAGCTTGCGGCGGACCTCAATCTCTTTGGGCACGGGTGGACCGATTTCGTCGGTGGACTGGCTCATGTACCAAAATTCCTTGTATGGACGACTACCCCAGTCTGCTAAGAGAAGCTGATGTGCGAGGTGACGGAGCGCCTGTGATGACGACGGGAGCGATACATCTGGATCGAGCATCCTTAGCTTCCGCAGCACAGACAAAAACCGAGAGTCGAGCTTTCCGGTCTGCCTGGTTGCTGCTTGTAAGGCCGTCTGCCGAAAGGCCTCAGCACAATGTTTGAGGCAAAGGTCAAATCGTAGTTGTTGTTTAACTCTGCCGACGGTCGAAGTGTTCCGGAGTAACTCTGTAATGCTGGAAAATGCAGATACAAATTCCGCGGCTGCCTCGAAGTCGCTACAGCCAAGCATCAAGCCGAAGACGCGAGGTAAGTAAGTAGCAAACTCGAAGAAGCCAACAGGAGTCAGAGCATGTCTACTCACGAGAGCATAAAATTCCTTCCTGACTCCCTGCCATGAAGCAGATCGAAGATCTGAGGCATATATCTCTATGTCACCTAAGAGAAGAGAAAGACCGAGGCGTCTAATGGAAACTGAGTCTGCCTTTCGGAGAGCATCAACATGCCTGGTCGCATCTTGGGTTGCAAGAAGCGCTCTGGATGCCATTTCGGCTCCAGACTCGGGAACAACGGGAAGCAGTCTGTGTTCGCTAGACTGAATTCGAATCTGTTCGCGGATATGTTGGATCAGATCGAGACCATGAGCGGATGACAGCGCAAATATCTTTTGTTTAGTGCCGACAAAGGTAAGTTCCGAATCGTGCGCATACGAGAGACTGACGCGAAGAGATGGGGATTTTCCTGCGTTGCGCTTCACCGTCAGAAGCGGGGCTAACGTATTCGCGAGCCATGCGCTGACGTCCTTACCACCCTTGAGTTGCGCAGTGTTTTCGAAGACAAGGAAAATGTCGTCAACGTAGCGGCCATAATACAGGGGGCGGACCTTCGTTGTGATCGCCTTGTCGAAATCTACCAACAAGACATTGGCGATTATCTTCGATGCGGATAGGCCGACAGGAATGGCCCCGAGGGGTCGATCCACGTAGTCTGGTGTCGATCGATACCAAGTCTCGATCGCCTGCAGTAGCGAATGGGTAAGCAATCGTTCTCCGCGAGAGAGCTGCAAATTGATAGCATCGAGAAAGCGCTTTCGAAGTAGAAACGCGGGACAAACACGATGGTAAAACTGCTCTATATCCATCGTGATCGCAAGGATGCTTTTTCCCCTCGACAATGCGGTTTCCATTGCCGATAATCCTTTCTCTCTCCATGCCCGATACGCGGAAAAGTAGGGGACAAAAAGGCCGGTCGCAGAAAGATTGATGTCTCCTCGTCGGGATTCCTCGGAAGAAGCTGTGCGCGTTCGTCGCAAGCGGTTCGCATAAGAGAGTTGAGGATCGAGGGCTCCGTCAAAGAGGTGGCCAACCTTTATGATCCATAAGGCTGATATCACTTGGAAGTCGACGGACGGGCGAATTATTAGCCTCAGCTTAGCATCGGCTCTTCGGCCAGACACTTCAAATCGGCGTTTCCAGTCTGCTATCGGATCAATAGCGCTGAAGTGTCCACCGTCTTGATCATTCCAAACACTTGCATCGATGGATTTCGGCAAGTACGCATAGTTGCCAAGAAATGTTGTGTCGGAAGCCCACGTTTCATTTCCGTCCAGCAGAACGCGGTGGAGGTGCGCTAGGTTCTGCGCCAGATTCTGTTCATATTTGGTGAATGCCAGGGCTTGGACATGGGTATTCTCGTAGTAAGCCTCGACCTTGGCTTTCCGATAAGCAATATACAAGTCTCCTAGCGAGACATCTCGCTTCGACAGAGGCATTTCCTCTAACACCCCTAACTTTCATGAGGATAGCTGGACCTAGCAAGGGTAGCAGATTAGTTTGAGCACTTGGCCACATATGACTGGCAAACCTCTGTCGCAGACAGGAGGCGAAGATTTCCACCAACCTTCTATCGTGGAAGGATGGAAATGGAATCAACCTGCAGCAGAGGTCTGGCCAGGCGCCAGTTGCCAAGCGGACTGTACGCTCTTCTCCAGTTGATCCTGGCGAGCGCGAACCCATGGTGAATAATGTTTCTCGGTGACCCGGACGCTGGCATGGCCCAGCAGGATCGAAACCTGATCGATGGGAACGCCCGCCAATAGCATCTCGACGGCGAAGGTGTCGCGGAACATGTGGCAGTGGCAACGCTTTGGCGTGCCGTCCAGCTTGAGGAGATTAGCAACCTTGAACAGCCGACGATAGGCGCGCTGCCAGTTGGCGACGAAGGTTTTGGGCAACCCATTACCGGACCAAAAGAAATAATTCGGATTCGGCTTGAGGCCCGGAGGGATTGAACGGAGCATGTCGGCGACGTGGGGCGGCAGCGGCACGAAAACCGGCGTGCCGGTCTTCGCCTGATAGAGCATAAGCTTGTTTTCTATGAGTCTCGCGCATTCGAGCGTTGCTGCGTCGCGGATGCGCAGTCCGCTCCAGCGCATCAACTCCGTCAGGGCGCGGATGCGAATGCCGCGCTTCTCGGGAGCCCATGAGCGTTCCGCATATTCGCCGAGCCGGCAGGTCGCGTCGATGATGCACTTGTACTCATCTGCCGTGAAGTAGTCCGTTGGAACATGCTTCGCAATCACCCTTCCCATGGTCGCAGTTGGATTTTCCCGCAGCCATCCCTGCCTGACGCAGAACCAGAAGAAGCCGATCACACGTTCGAATTTCTTCTTGCGGGCGAGTTCCTTCTCCTTCCAGGTCTGCCGCCACTCTGTAAGATTGCGGGGATTGAATTCTCTCAGGAAAGTGATGCCCCGTTCCTCAGCGAATCCGAGGAGCTGCACCTCGAAGAAGCTCCGCAACTTTTGCCGCGTAGCCGTTGCCAGGCCGCGGGCCTCAGCATCGCCGAGGAAGACACCGACCGCCTCCTTGACTGTAGTCAACTTGGTCGCTTTTACGTCGTCTTCGCCGCCGAGAGCGGATTGCTCGTATTTGCGAGCGAGGAGTTCGGCCTGCTCCCAGGATTTGGTTTTTGCCGAGGCGCGGAATCGGCCAGTGCGGCCGGGAAGAGTCCCGTCAAGCCACTTTGGACAGCGGCAACGGCGGTAGTTGGAATCGTCTTTCTTCGCGCAATCGGGGTGATGGCGGGTGTAGACGGACAGCATAATGCCGTCAATCTAGCACGAAAAATCGGTTGGTACAAATCTGGTACAGTTTCCAAAATCTCTTACTTTTCCACAATTTATATGATTGAATCTATTGCACTTAGTTATTGGTGGAGGCGGCGGGAGTCGAACCCGCGTCCGAAATCGTTGTCAGCCAGGAGAATCCATGCTCAGTCCAGTTCCGGAGGTTTCACTCGCTGCGCTCAGAACGGACAAGATGCGCAGAAAGCTAGTCCGATGATCTTATGGCTGCAACACGGACCGAGCCGCAGCCACCAGCCTACTGAATGACGTCTCGCTCGCAGCCCATAGGCGAAACCGCGAAAGACGGCTGCTTAGTTAATTAAGCAGCAAGTGCCAGATTGTCGTTGGCAACTTTGGTTTTGCGAGCGATTATGGGTGCCCACACCCCAGCATGCCTCCGTGCCGCAAGCGATCCCGTCGAAACCGTGACGCCCCCGCTTTCACCCATCGACGAAGACCTGTCGCTGGGTTTTCGGCTACACCCATTTGGATGAACGGGGTGTAGCGTTGGGTGCAAACCGGGCCAACCGGCTCGTGTAGCAGGTTCTATTGTACGCGCAATCGGATTTGCTCCGCTCCCGCGTGGCTCGTGTGCGGGAAGGCGACCGCGCGGGCACGCCTGGGGGCGACCGAAGCGGCAGATGCAGTTTCAGGTCTCCGGTAGCGACAGGTATCTCCTCCCCCCTTCAAGATTTGCGGTTTTCCACCAAAAATTGCCGCGAATCCAAGAGCAGGTGTAGAGAAGCAGCTTTGGCGGGGCCATGAAGCAATGAAATGCATCCCATATCTGACAGTCCCATCGCTGCGGTAAAGTCCGAAGGCAGACCGCAGCATCCCAGTAAACCAATGCGGCGATTTGATGCACCCTGACCCTTTGCGACCCCTCCATCGAGCAAGCCGATGAGCAAATGGCTATCGCCGCGGAAATGACTGCCTCCATGCTCGCCTTGGTGGACCGGACGCAAACGCTGAAAAGCGAGAAACAATCAGGCGCACCGATGAGTTGATCCGCAAGATGTGGGGCATCTTCGGCGGCGATCTCTAAAAAAGTGCGACGTCCCCGGGGAGGGTCCGACTTCATTTCGACCAAGGGGGGACGACACCGGTCATACGGGCGTACGCGATGAGCTGCCCCATATGCTCGTCGGCGTGGACGATGATGCGCAGGTACATCCAGTCCACCGTCGAGTTGCGCCCCTCGACGCTCACATGCATCGCGAGGTGCTGGGGTGTCTCTTTGAGGTGCGCCTCCTTCACTGCATTGAGCGAACGCTTGAGCCAGACGATCACCTCCGGTTTTGAGGTCACCGTCTTTTCTGCGTCTTCCTTGAGGTCGGACGGCATTTTTGGGCCGGTCGCGCTGAGCAGGAAAAAGTTCGCCAACACGATATGCATGTAGACCTCGCTGGTGGAGCGCACACCGGGAGCGGGACGCCATGCGAACTTCTCCGCCGGCGTGGCTTCCGCCAAGGCGAGGAGCTGATAGGTGGTGTGCTGCCATTCTCCGTCGAAACCCTGCCACAGGCCTTGCATGTCAGCCGAATCCGTTTGGGCGTACGCAGGGCACATGAAGAGGAGAGGCGCAAAGGCAAGGACGGCCAGGAAGATGCGGCGCATGGGATAAATGTCCTTTCGGTTGAGTTTCCGGGGACGTTGAACCTGGTAATTGGACGGCAAGAAGATCTGATGGCGCGGATTTCTTGCCGGCGTATGTAAACGACGCGCGCGGCTCGAACGTTGTACCGGTGGCTGACGTACGTTCGCGGCCGCGATTCTGATCGTGGTCATCCCATTGTGGCAGAGGTTCCGATGAAAACAAGTCCAGGATTGCGCGGGCGCGACAAGACGGAGCCGCGTGGGCCCGCATGGGCCAACACGATCATGCTGCTTTTCTGGCTGGCGGCGGGCGCGGTCACGCTGCTTCCGTTTGCGTATGGCACATCGCCGCTCGATGCGATTCTGCTGCGGGTACCGGGCAACCAGGGAAACTGGTGGCACTTTCTCGCGGCTGCGCCATTCTTTCTGGCGTATCCCATGATCTGGCTGCGGGTGCGCGCGTTGCTCTCTTTGCAGCCATCTACGGCTCCGGGCAGGCGGGCGTTGTGGGTTTGCGCGGGATTGTCTGTCGCGGGCACGCTCCTGGTGGAGATGCCATTTATCCTCCACCTGGCGGGAACCAAAGGATGGCCGACCCTCTCGATGCTGAGCACCGGCTTGGGCATCATCGCGGCAAGCGCCGCGACTCTTGCGGCGCGCCGGCGGCAGATGCTGCCGACGCAGGCATGCGTGGCTGGAGTGACCACTGCCTGGATGGCCAATGCATGCCTTTGTGTTGTGGTCTATGCGAGTGCTCCCGGAGAGTTTTCATCGAGGTCGGGATGGGCCGTAACAATGGTATTGATTTGGCCGATGGCGCTGGAAGTGTTGCTGATGTATGCCGGCGCGTTGAGGAGCAGGCTAGCGCGGATCGCAATCGGCGACTGACCCAGGGGATCCGATTCCGGCAAATCGACGCGGGCTCCTCAACCCGCCTGGGAGACGGGGAGAAGCCCGCATCGTTCTGAAAGCGACTATTGGTCGCCGCCCAGAACGTTTTCGACCGCGGTGAGAGTTCCAACGAGTCCGTGTGACTCGCCCCCTGGTCCAGCGGCGAAGTAGAGCGTGGTTGCGGGTCCGGCGGCGGCCCCGTTGCCGAACGCAATCCCCCAGAGGCCGTCGATGGTGATGGGGTTGTTATCGGTGCCAAAGAGCCAGCCCTTGAAATCGCCGGTGAGCGGATCGAAGGCAAGAATCTGCCCACTGCCGAACTGGCCTACAAGGATGTCGTGGCTGAACTGGCCAAAGTCGCTTGGGGCCTGCGCCAGACCCCACGGCCCGTTCAACCAGGAGCCGTGCTGAAGGCGAAGGAGCAGGCGGCCGGTTGGCGAAAAGACGTCCACGTAGCCGAGTCCGGGTCCATCGACTTCATCGTGTTTTTGGTCATCCTGCTTGGCGAAGCAGACATAGAGGTTGCCGCCGATGTTCTGCACGTTGAAGGGAGCAAATCCGTGCGGAATTCGATGGTCTTCGAAAGCATCGCCGAAGAGATGAATTGGCTTGAAGTTCGTGTCGTAGACGGCGATCCGATTCTTGCGGAAATCAGCTGCGTAAAGGAAATCGGCAGACTGACCTGACGGACTGTTGACGGTGGCTAAAGCGAGGCCTTTGAAGACGGAGGCGCTTTTGGTGTTCACCATGATCAAGGCAGTGCTGGGGTTGGCGCTCGAGTTCCATCCGGAGATCGTCCCGTCTTCGGTGGCGAAGATAAAGGCAGCCGGCGCTCCTTTGGCGACCTGGAATCCCTGGGTTCCGTTGTACACCTGTCCTGTCGGCGTACCAGTCGGGCTGGCGTTTGGATCTCCGGTGGGAATTGTCACCACAAGCGGGACGATTGCGCCGGTGTTGCCGTTATAGAGGGTTGCCAGACCGGTTCCGTTGTCAGAAACCCACCAGGGGCTGCCCGAGCTTCGCGAGATACCCCAGGAGTTGACGAGGTTGGGATCGGTGGTAGTGGCACCTGAAGTGTCGGCCACAAGATTGGTTTGTTTGTAGTGTTGTGCCGGTTGGCCGTGAAGGCTTGAGGTGGCGATCGCAAGAATTGAAACGCTGAGCGCCATTGGCAATGCACGCTTGCCGATGTTAAGCATAAGATTCTTCACCTCTTCAGAGATTCTTTGGAGAAGCCCGCGGTCCGCCGAGACGCGGGAGTGCTTGTCTCGGCACGGAGATCAAGGTAGGCGCGCCAAGCCGGGTGAGTTGTCAGCCAATTGTCTTTGTCTTGTTAGTTGTTTTCCGGCGAGAGGGTCGCAGATCGCAGATCACCTCGTCTTTTTCCCAGGCCTCCACCGGAAGACCTGGGGCACCTGGATGCTTGTATTGCTCAGGTCCCGGGAGAGCAATGAGCGGCCCGCTACAGTTTGCGCAGGCGGGTGCAGGCGTCGTCGAGGTCTTCATCCTTTTTGGCGAAGCAGAAGCGGAGCAATTCTTCTCCGCGGCCCGGTCGGAAGAACGCCGAGCCTGCGACGGATGCGACTCCTGTTGCGGCGAGCAGGTGACGCGCTTTTTGCGCGGCAGTGGCTCCGGGCAAGCGCGAGGCCTTGGCGAGGATATAGTAAGCGCCGGCGGGAACACTCGGCTCCATGCCGGCGTGGCGCAACGCAGCGAGCAGGCGCTCGCGCTTCGACTGATGGTCTGAAGCTAACTGCGTGTAGAAAGTGGGCGGCAACTGCTCGAGCCCGGCCGCGGCTGCATGCTGGAATGCCGAGGGCGCGCAGACGTACGTCAGGTCATGGAAATAGGCCATGGTGCCCATCCATTGCGCGGGCGCGGTGGCGTATCCGAGGCGCCAGCCGGTGACGGAGAAGGTCTTCGAGAATCCCGACATCACGATCGTGCGCTCGAACATGCCGGGCAGCGTGGCGGGGCAGATGTGCCTGGCGCCGTCGAAGACGAAGTACTCGTAGATCTCATCAGTGAAGAGAAACAGGTCGTGATCGCGGCAGACCGCGGCGACCTGCTCGATTTCCGCGCGAGAAAAGACTTTGCCGCTGGGGTTGGCGGGGGTGTTGAGAATGATGGCCCGGGTGCGGGCGGTGATGGCAGCGTGGAGTGCGTCGGTGTCGAGGGTCCAATCGGGCTCGGACAGCGGAACGAGCACGGGGCGAACGCGCATGGAGTTGAGCGTGGCCACGTGATAGCCATAGAAGGGCTCGAAGAGCAGTACTTCGTCGCCGGGATTGAGCAGGGCCATGCAGGCGGCATGCAGTCCGCCGGTGGCGCCGCTGGCAACCAGGACTTCTGTTTCGGGATCGTAGGTGAGGCCGTAGTCGCGCTGCTGTTTCTGGGCAATTGCGTTGCGCAGGCGGGTGATGCCGTCGAGACGGGTGTAGATGTTGTGGCCGGCGTGGATGGCGGCGTGCGCTTCAGCTTCGACGGGAGCGGGAACGGGGGTGTCGCAGACACCCTGCGCCAGGTTGATTCCGCCGATGCGGTCGCATTCGGTGGTCATGGCGCGAATTTCGGATTGCAGCGCGCCGGGGGCCAATTCGCTGAGGTGCATGCGCGAGGCAGGGGGAGCTGCGATTGGGGGCTGGGCCATCGGGGAAGCGTCCTTATGAAAACAATCTTATGACAGGGACGAGGCACGTAGGGACTCAGGGACTAAGGACGACGGGACTAGAAACCGCAACAGCTGGGGCGAGCGAGCTGCGAGGTGACGCTGGTGGAGTGCGGTTCGGCACAGGAGGGGAGAAAGGTGCGGCGTAGAATCGTGGTGGTATGCACGAGCTTTCGATCGTGATGAGCGTGGTTGATTCCGTAACGGAGTCGCTGGAGGGCCGGCCGGAATTGTTGGCCGGGGGGGCGCGGGTCAAGCAGGTGCGACTTCGGGTGGGCGCTCTGTCGGCGGTGGTCGAGGACTCGCTGCAGTTCTGCTACGGCATCGCGATCGAAGGCACGCGGCTGGAGGGATCGAAGCTGGTGGTGAACCTGCTGCCGGTGGTGATGCATTGCGGTCGATGCGATGCCGATGTGGAGCTTGAGAGCGTGCAAAGCTTTCGCTGCCCCCAGTGCGGGGAGCCGGTGGGCGACCTGCGCCAGGGGCGCGAGCTGGAGATCGAGTCGATCGAGATTGAAGAGCCGGAAGAGGCGGTGAAGAAGTGACCACGCGCATTGTCGAGTTGCGGCGGGGAATCCTGAAGAAGAACGATGAACTGGCGCGGGACCTGCGCGCGCGGTTTGCCGCCGCTGGAGTTCTGGTGTTGAACCTTGTTTCGAGCCCCGGCACGGGCAAGACCGCGTTCCTCGAGCGAACACTGCGGATGCTGCGCGAGAGTGGCGCGAGAGCGGCGGCGCTGGTGGGCGATCTTGAAACGGACAACGATGCCCGCCGGCTGGCGGCGAGCGGCGCTCCGGTGCGGCAGATCAATACTCACGGCATCTGCCATCTCGAAGCGGAGATGGTGGGGAAGCATCTGGAGGGCTGGGAGTTGGCCGAGTTGGATTATCTGTTTATTGAGAATGTTGGGAACCTGGTGTGTCCTTCGAGCTACGACCTGGGCGAGAAGATTCGCGTCGCGCTGCTGAGCGTGACCGAAGGCGAAGACAAGCCTCTCAAGTATCCAACGTTGTTCAACTCAGCCGACGCCGCGGTGATCACCAAGGTCGACATTGCCGAAGCAGTTGGATTCGATCGCGATGCGGCGCTCAGGAACATCAACGAGATTCGGCCGGAGATCAGGATCTTTGAGACCAGCGCGAAGACGGGCGCCGGCATGGCGGAGTGGCTGGAATACCTGCGAAACCAGCGCGAGCATTCCAGCTAACGACTCAAAAACTCAGAAAACAGAGAAACAGAGAAGCACAGAGAAATCGGGTGGCATTATACTGGCCGCCCATGGGAAATCCCTGTGCCGGGCGTAGCTGCCATTGGCGCGCGGAGGGGCTCTGATTCTTTGATGTTTGCCATGGTACCTGTAATCATTTGGGCTCCGTGGAGAAGGAAATGGACGATGAAAGCTCTTGCAAAACTCTGCGGCGCGGCTGTTGTGGCGTTCACAATGACCGCATGCAACCAGGCTCCGGCCCCAGCGGCGGCACCCGACACACACGATGCCGACGTGAAGGCCATCACTGATCTTGAAGCGCAATGGAGCAAGGCCGCGCAGGCGAACGACGTGGAGAAGGGCCTGACTTACTATGCGGACGACGCGGTCCTGATGGTGCCGGGGATGGATGCCGCACAGGGCAAAGACGCGATCGGAGCCTCGATGCGGGCGATGGGCAAGGATCCGGCATTTTCGCTGGCGTTCCAGACGAGCAAGGCCGATGTGTCGAAGTCCGGCGACGTGGGCTACAGCTGGGGGACTTACCAGATGACCGCAACCGATCCGGCGACTCACAAGGTGGTCCACGACCACGGCAGCTATGTGACCGTCTATCGCAAGCAGGCGGATGGAGGGTGGAAAGCGGTGGAGGATATCGCTACGTCAGCGGTACCGCCGCCTGCGCCGAAGAAGAAAGCCTGATGGTCTGAGCCGGGGCCTGGGTTTGCCGGCCCGGATCCCGGCTCATTTACCCCTCGAATCCAAGAGGAAACGATGAAGGCAATCAAGAAGCCGGAAGGAGCCAATGACGCATCGGCGGTGGAGGCCTATCTCGCGAAAGTGCCGGAGCCGGCGCAGACTACGCTGCGAAAAGTGCGGGCGACGATCAAAGCCGCCGCTCCGAAGGAAGCCACCGAGCAGCTAAGTTACGGCATGCCGGCGTTCCGCTACAAGGGAGCGCTGGTGGCATACGCTGCATTCAAAGATCATTGCAGTTTTTTCCCGATGCAGGCTTCGCTGATCGACGAAATGATGGAGGAGTTGAAAGCGTATCGCACGGCGAAAGGCACGCTGCAGTTCGCGCTCGATAAGCCATTGCCGGCAGCGCTGTTGAAGAAGATGGTGAAGGCGCGGGTGGCTGAGAACGAGCGGAGGAAGACGCGCTGATCGCGAGGAGACTGGGTGCACGATCTTTTCATTTTTGTGGTCTTCGCCAGCTTACGATTTGGTCGATAGCGATTCCACATTGTCCTGCCGCGTGATCCGGCAGCTTAGTCGATGAAATACCCGATGTCGGTCAGGACCTGCTCGCTGAGTTCTACGCCCATCAGCCTGGCACCCACAGGAGCGTAGAGGCTTCCCTCGAAGCGCTGGAGAACGGTGGCGGGCAAGTCTGTTTCCTTGCGAAGCAGGCGCAGGAGAGTCGTGCTGTCGGTTCCGCACTGGTAGTCGCCGGGCAAACCGCAGGCCGGGCGGATCGTCAGCGAGAGGGGAATGGACCCTCCGCTGGCAAGGGAGTTTCCGGATGGCTGGGTAATCAGGTTTACTCGCATGCCGGAATCGTGCCATCCCTGGGCGCGAGTCTCAATGACTCGGACAGGTGATTGGGCTCCCACTGTGGGCACCCCCTGCTGCACAGAAGTGGACTGAGCCCGCGGTACTTTGGTGCCTGGAAGCGGCGGGAACCCAGCCTTAGGTTCCCGGGGGATTGGAGACGCGGCAGGCGGCGAGTGCCGCAAGAGAGGCCCTCTTTCATGTGATTCAAATCACCTATGCGCACAAACAAAGAGGGTATAAGGTATTTGCCATGTGTCTAGCGATACCGGGAAGAGTGGAAGAAATCACGACCGAAAACGGTCTCCGCCTAGGGCGCGTGAACTTCGGGGGCGTGGTGAAGCGGGTGTGCCTCGATTACGTGCCGGAGATCGAGGTGGGCGACTACACGATTGTTCACGTTGGGTTTGCGCTGTCGAAGATCGACCGGGAGAACGCGGAGAAGACGCTTGCCGTGTTTGCGCAGATGGGCATGCTTGAGGAAGAACTGGCCAGCGAGGAAGAGGCGTTTGCCCGTGCTGCGCAAGCTCGGCCGTCGCCGTGCCCGGATGGAAGCTGCGAAGTGCAGGCGGCTGAAGAGCAGGGAACAGGGACCAGGGAGTAGAGGCTGGGGATGAAGTACCTTACGGAATTTCGCAACGGCGATATCGCGCAGCGCATTGCGCGGGAGATTCATCATGTCGCAACGGGGCCCTGGAAGATTATGGAGGTATGCGGCGGGCAGACTCATTCGATTATCAAAAACGGCATCGACCAGATGCTGCCGGCGGGAATCGAGATGGTGCACGGGCCGGGTTGCCCGGTATGCGTCACGCCGCTGGAACTGATTGACAAGGCGCTGGCCATTGCGGCGCAACGGGGAGTTATCTTCTGCAGCTTTGGCGACATGCTGCGGGTGCCCGGCACCGAAGGCGACCTGTTCACCGTGAAAGGCCAGGGCGGCGATGTGCGGGTAGTGTATTCGCCGCTCGATGCGGTCGAACTTGCCGTCAAAAATCCTAACAAGCAGGTTGTGTTTTTCGGCGTGGGATTTGAAACGACTGCGCCCGCTAATGCCATGAGCGTACATGTGGCCAAGCGGCGCGGCATCAGGAATTTTTCGCTTCTGGTGTCGCATGTGCTGGTGCCGCCGGCGATCGATGCAATCATGTCTTCCGATGGAAACCAGGTGCAGGCGTTCTTGTTGGCCGGGCACGTATGCAGCGTCATGGGTTACTGGGAGTATCCCCCGCTGGCGGAGAAGTTCAAAATCCCGCTGGTGGTGACGGGATTTGAGCCGCTCGATCTGCTCGACGGTATTCGCCGCGCCGTGATCCAGCTGGAGAAGGGCTGCCATGAGGTGGAGAACGCCTACGAGCGCATCGTGAGTTATGACGGCAACCAGGCCGCCCAGAAACTGCTGGCAGAAGTGTTTGAGGTGACCGATCGCGCATGGCGCGGAATCGGGGTGATTCCGAAGAGCGGATGGAGGCTGAGCGAAGCCTATCGCGACTTCGACGCGGAGCTGCGATTCCAGATTGCGGGCATTCACACGGAGGAGTCGCCCCTGTGCCACTCAGGCGACGTCCTGCGGGGAGCGATCAAACCGGCCGAATGTCCGGCGTTCGGCAGAGAGTGTACGCCCCGGCATCCGCTGGGAGCGACCATGGTGTCGAGCGAAGGAGCCTGCGCCGCGTATTACAACTACGGGCGGTTCATTTCGGCGGAAGAGCTTGCACAAGGCAGCGCTCCGCTGTCAGCTCTTCCTGGAATGCGGCAAGCGGGCTGACGCGCTGGCCTCTTGATCCGGAAAGGGGAACGATTGACGACTTCTTTGAGCACGGTTGCGCCGGATTTTTCGAACTGGAACTGTCCGCTGCCGCTGAAGGACTATCCCACCATCGTGATGGGACACGGTGGCGGCGGCAAGCTGGGCAACGAGCTGGTCGAGCATCTGTTTCTGCCGGCGTTCCGCAATCCCGAGCTTGAAAACCTGGGCGATGCCGCGGTTTTCGAAATCGCCCAGGGGCGGATCGCGATGAGCACCGATTCGTTCGTTGTGCAGCCGCTGTTTTTTCCAGGCGGATCGATTGGCGAACTGGCCGTGAACGGAACCGTGAATGACCTGGCCGTGTCAGGGGCGGAGCCGCTGTTCCTGACTGCGAGCTTCATTCTTGAAGAGGGCCTTCCGCTGGCGCAACTGGCGGCGGTGGTGCAAGCCATGGCGGATGCGGCAGCGACAGCCGGCGTCCGTATCGTCACGGGAGACACAAAGGTCGTTGAGCGCGGCCATGGCGATGGCTGCTACATCAACACCGCGGGCGTGGGCCTGCTGCGAAGGGGGATTCAAGTCGGACCGAATCGCGCGCAGCCCGGGGATGCGGTCCTGGTGTCGGGTACCATGGGAGATCACGGCATGGCGATCATGAGCGTCCGCGAGGGGCTGGAGTTCGAAAGCCCGATCCGGTCAGACTGCGCGGCGCTGAACGGAATGATTGCGGCAGTGCTGGAAGCGGCCGGTAGTGCTGTGCATGTAATGCGCGATCCAACACGAGGAGGCTTGGCTTCCACGCTGAACGAGATAGCGAGTTCGTCGAATGTCGGCGTCGAGATCGATGAGGGAAGCCTTCCGGTGCGAGGCGAGGTGCAGTCGGCTTGCGACCTGCTGGGACTCGACCCTGTCTATGTCGCCAATGAAGGCAAGGCGGTGTTCTTCGTTGCGCCAGAAGCGGCAGAAAAGGTGCTCGATGTGCTGCGCGCGAATCCGCTGGGAGCGGATGCGGCGCGGATCGGCCAAGTCACGGCGCAGCACAAGAAGATGCTGGTGGCGCGTACCGGCATGGGAGCGAACAGGGTGGTCCCGATGCAGATTGGCGAGCAGCTGCCGAGAATCTGCTAGAGCAATCAGTCGAACAGGGCGAAGGCCTTTTCGATCCGGGTGTGGACGGTGGATTCCGCGTCGCCGAGCTTGTCGCTGATTTCGAGAACGATAGAGGGCTGATTGGCGAGAGACTTGAGCGCCTTGGTCGTCGATGGCCAGTCGATGGTGCCATCGCCGGGCCAGAGGTGCTCGTCTCGCATGCCATGGTTATCGTGAGTGTGGACCGAGGCGATGCGCGAGCCTGCGGTGGCGATCGCGTCCGGAATACCCACCGTGATGTTTGCGTGGCCGAGGTCGAGGCAGATGTCGACGTTGGGCAGGTGCCCCATCTCGAGGATGTTCATCAGATGCGCGGGTGTTGTCGCCTCGTTGGTGAGGTTCTCGATCAGCAGGCGTACGCCGAGGGGGTGCGCGAAGGCACCGAGGTGCTCAATGGCGGTTTCGGCATACTCCATCGTGCGCGGAGACCACGTGTCGTTCTTCTCGCCCAGGTGAACGATAAGGTTCTTGAAAGGGATGCGTTCGGCTGATTCGAGCGCGCGCTTGATTTCGTCCATTGCATCGATGCGGCGCGACTTTTCGGGGTGAAGTACGTTGACGGCAGGCGCACCGGCGCGGCCCATTTCGCGATCGGGAAACATGGGTGCGTGCATGGAGAACGGGGCAACCGGATTGGAGTTGAACCAAGAGGCCAGCTCTTCCACGTGATCGCGGCTGGTGTAGTCGAAGTGCTGGCGGGCGGCAAATACCTCAACTGCCTGGGCTCCCGCCCGCCCTGCCAACTCCAACAGCCCAGGATGAAGGCGCTGGTGCAAAAACAGGTGCGTCGAAAGTACACGCAACATTGCTTGTAGGCCCTCCGCGCCGGGCTGCTCGTGAAATCCGCCGGGCGCTAACGCATTTTTCAGAGAAGTCACGTCCTGAGGCCGGGAAACCAGGATGCCGCGCCCCGAGAAGCGGCAACCCTTGGCGGACTCGGAAGAGGACACAGCCTCTTTGAAAATGCCGTAGCCCTATTGTCGCATTTGTTGCAACAACTTAAGTTGAATGGATGTTGTATGGCGAGGTGCGGGTTGGCTGGAAATATCCGCACGAGGGTGCTGAACCTGACCAGTTGCGCCGTCAGGCTGCCCGTTTTCGGGTGCGAATCAGACCACTCCGGCGAGGTAATTCACTTCGGGAACCTGAGCGGCCCGTGGTCCGATGCCGCAACCAGACAACACGACCGGGGAAAGTGTAAGGACAGGGCAGCGCGAGTAGGCGAGGACCTTGTAAACCACTCCTGCGCGGGAGACGGCTGCGAAATGCGAGGCCCCCTGTGCTCCCATGACGATGAGGCTGGCACGGAGCACGCGTCCCTGATAGAGCAGCTCCTCAGTGGGGTCTCCATATACGACGCGCGAGTTGACGTTGAGCCTCGATTGCAGGCGCGCGGGGATCAAGTTGTGGAGCTCGGCTGCGAGCTGGTCGAGACTGCGCTCGCCGAGGATCTCGAAAGCATTCTGGGGCGGGATCACGTGTTGCAGCACAAGATTTGCGTTCTCGCGTGCGGCGAGTTCGGCGGCGAAGCACGCTACCATCGCGCTTGAAGGGTGGTTATTGACGGAGCAAAGGATGGTGTGTGTGCCTGCGTTGCGCGGAGGAGTCTCAGTGTATGGGCCGATGACATCGACGGGAATGTCTGCGTTACGAATCAAGGATTCGGCGACGGAGCCAATGAGGACTTTGCCGATGGGACCGGGAGTGTGCGCGCCGATGACGAGGCGGTCGATGTTTTTCTCGTGAAGAAACTTGAAAATCTCAGTCTCGGGATGGCCAGAGCGGCAAATCATGACGCATGTAACACCGCGGTTCTGGGCGCGCTCTACGAGAAAGTCGAAATGGCCGAGGATAGCGTGGGAGTGGTCCGCCAAATGCGGATCTGCGGACTGACTGGGACGAACGTGGAGCATGATCAGCTTCGCGCCAGCCCCTGCGGCTTGCGCCAAGGCGGATGCGAAGACCCGTTCATTGGCGGGGAATTCGGACGCGAAGAGGATTGCGGAGGGTTTGGACCAACTGGCCTTAAGAACCGTAGCCATGGGGGACTCCTTGAGACGAATTTTTGAGCATGGCCCAATCTCGTGAGCGAAGCGCAGAACTGGCGTCGTCGACCGACAGATCGGTAGCGTGTCTTGTTTCGACGTAGTGGAAACAACGAGAGGTCAGGTTGCTGTGGCCGCCGGTTGATTCCCAGCCTTGCTGTTACGAGGTTCTGTCTCTCTCCGCAAGAACGCTCACAGAGACAACAGGAGAGAAAGTGAGCGGGAGAGAACAGGTTGATGATGGTACTTTCGGGGCAGAATCTTCAGTGACAAACGTCACAAATTGGCTGGAAATTCACGGAATCGCCGCCGTCGCGGAGGGGATTGCATTGGGTGTTGTGCAATTCAGGCGATTCGGTTGGGTTAGTAGCCCGCGGCTTTTCCGTAGTGACTGCGGTGGTCTTGTCCGCCAAGAAGCTCGCCGGTTTTGGAGTCGACCTCGATGCATTCGCCGTCCGACCAGTGACCGCGACTGATGCCGAGGTCATAGCCCATCGAGTGCAGCGCGTCGGTGGTCTCCTCGCTGAAGCCAGGCTCGAGGTAGAGCTTGTCGGGCAAGTACTGGTGGTGGTAGCGGGGGGCGTCGACAGCTTCCTGGATGTTGAGTCCGCCCTCGGCTGCGGAAAGAAAGATGTTGCCGACGGTGGTGATGATGCGCGCGCCGCCTGGGGAGCCGAGCACGTAGCGCAGCTTGCCGTTGTCGAGGACGATAGTAGGCGTCATGGAACTGAGCGGGCGCTTGCCGGGGGCGATGGCATTGGCTGGTCCCTGGATGAGGCCAAACATGTTCGGCGTGCCCATCTTCGATGCGAAGTCGTCCATTTCGTCGTTGAGGAGGAATCCGAGCGTGCCCGAAGTGACGTGGGATCCGAAGCTGTCGTTGAGTGTGGTGGTGACGGCGACGGCATTGCCTTCCTCGTCGACCACGGAATAGTGGGTGGTGTCCATCGATTCGGCGCGATAGTGACCGGGGCTGTCGGGAGCTGACGGAAGGAACCCAGAAGGACGCTGGAGGGTCGCGCTGGGCGAGGCTTTGCCGGGCACGATGCTCTTGCGCCAGGCGGCTGCATAGTTCTTCGATGTGAGTTCAGCGACGGGAATGTGATTGAAGTCGGGATCGCCCAGGTAGTCGGCGCGATCCATGTAAGCACGGCGCCATGCCTCGGTGATGAGTTGGATTGACGGGGGTGTGCGATCGCCGAGCTTCGCGAGATCGTAGGTTTCAAGAATATTGAGCGCGCTGATGAGAACGATGCCGCCGGACGACGGTGGAGGGGCGCTGATGATGGTGTAGTTGTGGAAGGCGCCAGTGACGGGCTTGCGTTCGACGACGTTGTAGCGCTCGAGGTCCTCGGCTGTGATGAGCGCGTTGCCCTTCTTCAGGTCTGTGACGAGTTGCTCGGCCATTTTGCCGTGGTAGAAGCCTTGCGGATCATTGGCAATGCGACGAAGAGTTTCAGCGAGGACGGGCTGGCGAAAAATTTCGCCGGCTTTGTAGAAATTGCCGTCGCGCTGAAAGGTGTGTTTCGAGTCAGGGAACGTGGAGAGATCGGGATCGGTGAGCTCGTGGGCTTCCTGCCCGGAGAGCTCAAACCCATCGGAGGCCAAGCGGATCGCGGGAACCATGACGCGCTTGAGATCGAGCCTGCCGTATTTGCGCTCGGCGTAGCTGAGCCCGGCGACTGACCCGGGTACTGCAATGGAGCGGTAGCCGATGACGCTCGAGTCGAGGCTGGTGTCCGGGATCACGTTTCCTTTTGCATCGAGATACATGTTCTGGCTGGCGGCCATCGGCGCTTTTTCGCGGTAGTCGAGGAACGTGGATTTGCCGTCGTGGAAGCGGATGAGCATGAAACCTCCGCCTCCCAGATTGCCGGCGATGGGATGCACGACAGCGAGCGCGAACCCGGTGGCGACAGCAGCATCGACGGCGTTGCCGCCTTCGCGCAAGATCTCGACTCCTGCGTCGGCAGCAAGATGATGCACGCTGACCACCATGCCGTGCTGTGCGCGGGCGGGCTGCTCGCCGTGATAGGCGAGGGCGTTTGAGGAGCCCTGCTGCGCAGGCGCCGGAAGAGAAAGGATGAGAGCGACGCTGATGGCTGCCAGGACAGGGAAGAAGGTCCGCCGGTGCATTGGAGACAGGATACAGGACCAAAAATTAGTGACGGACGGGTGTGTGACCGGGGAACCAGGAGGGCAACTGCCGGAGAGTTTGCGCGTCAAAGGTAGGAGTACGTTCATGGACTTGCCAGGTGCTCGACCCCATCTCAACTTTTGGAGATCCATATGCGAACGGATCGGGTTTATACGGCTCTTTTTGTGGCAGTTATGATCGCGTTTTGCGGAGCGTCGGCGATGGCGCAAACAGACGTGGCGGCCAGCGTCTACGGGGCCTTCAGCGGAACCACCAATAGCAATGGCGTGACGCAAAGCCCATCGAATGCAGCGGGAGTTCTGCTGGAGTTGCGGCATATTTCGAACCCGATCGTTGGATGGGAAGCCACATACTCCTACAATCGCGCCGATCAGACGTACACGCCGGAGGCCGGCATCGGCACGTGCCCGACCAACAATCCGAATTGCGGGACGCCGGTAAAGGTTTCGGCCAACGCGCATGAAATCTCGGGTGACTGGGTGGTTTCAGTTCATGCTGCGCACCTGAGGCCGTTTGCCTTGGCGGGAGTGGGCCTTCTGTTGAACGAGCCAAGCAGCGGCCAGACCAGCACGACGAGTTCGACAAAGCCGGTTTTTCTGTACGGCGCGGGACTGGACTGGGGTGTGTTGCCGCATCTTGGTTTGCGGTTTCAATATCGCGGCAACCTCTACAAATCACCGGACCTGACGACTCTTTTCACTTCGGTGAATGCGTTCACGCACACGGCGGAGCCGATGATCGGAGCTTATTTCCGCTTCTGACTGCGGGGCGCAAGCCAGTTCGCGGCGAGCCGGGAAGTTGGTACCATGGGCGCGTGCGGATCGCAGTCATCGGGGATATCCACGGCAACCTGGGCGCGCTGGAGGCAGTGCTGGCGGATATCGAAAATCGCGGGGCTGACGTGACGGTCAATCTTGGCGATGTGGTGTCGGGGCCGCTGCAACCGCGCCAGACTGCCGAGCGACTGATTGGGATGCCGATCCCGACCATTCGCGGGAATCACGAGCGGCAGCTGTTGACGGTTCCAGAGGGCGACATGGGCGAGTCGGACCGGCACGCCATGCAAAGACTGTCGCCGGATCAATATGCATGGCTGGAGGGCTTTCCATCGACGCTGGTTGTCGGCGACGATGTCTTTCTGTGTCACGGGACGCCGGCGAGCGATGTGGATTACTTTCTGGAGACTGTCGATGAGCGGGGGTGCCGTCCGGCTGGAATTGATGAAGTGGAGGAGCGCGCTGCAGGTTGCGTGGCATCGCTGATTGTCTGCGGTCACACGCATCTGCCGAGAGTGGCCAGATTGAGCGATGGGCGGGTGGTCATGAATCCCGGCAGCGTGGGCTTGCAGGCGTACCCGGCGAAGTGGCCCTATGTGCACACGATGGAGGCCGGATCGCCCCATGCGCGGTATGCGATTGCCGAGCGCACGAGCGGCGACTGGCAAGTGGATTTGATTGAAGTTGCCTATGACTGGAACGAGGCGGCCCGGATGGCTGAATTGAACGGTCGCGCGGACTGGGCGGCGGGTCTTCGCACGGGACGAATATCGAGCTAATCCGGGATCCGTCAAGTGAAATCGACGACGGCACGGGCGATTTCCCGAATTCGCGGAACAGCCTTCCTTCTGGTTTAGCTTTCAGGTCCTGATGGCACCAAAGTACTGGAGGCTGCACCGTTTAGGCCATGCTCGGCCCTGGCCTTTCGAGACATTCTAGAGAGGGTGGTGTGCGCTCTGATGCTGCCGGCGGATCAAGCCGGCCCAGGCGCGCGCATGCGGCGGAAGATGCGGGGAAAAAGCTTCCATCTCGGAGTCCTGGCGATGGCGTTGCTCTGGCCGTTTGCGGTGATGGCCGGAGCTGCGGCGCCCCTGCACACACTGACCACGTTACGAGCGGTGCACAGTCTTTCGAACGATCAGGCCGCGTTGTCTTACCCGGTCGCCTTCGAAGGAACGGTGACGTACTATGCGAAACACGACGTGGACATGTTCGTGCAGGACGGGGATGACGCGATTTATGTCCAGGTGAAGCAGGATCTGAACGTCGCTATTGGCGACCGCGTGCTGGTGGAAGGCTCGACGCGTGCCAGCTTTCGTCCCGAGGTGGCTGGCGAAAAAATCAGCGTGATCCGGCACGGTGTTTTGCCCGTACCAATTCAAGCGCAGTTCAAGCAGATGATTCGCGCGGATCTGGACTGCAGACTCGTTACTGTGCGCGCCGTGGTGCGCAGCGCGAACAGCGTTTTTGACGGTGCGGTGAGGAGCCTGTATCTGCAAATGGAGATGGACGGGGGGGCTTTGGATGCCGAGGTGGTGGATGCGAGTGTGGCGGATCCGAACAGCCTGCTGGACAGCGAAGTGCAGGTAACCGGCGCGGTCGCGGGCAAATTCGACAGCAAGATGCAGATGACAGGCATCCTTCTGGAGGTTCCGGCACTATCGGATGTGAAAATTCTGAAGCACATTGGCGCCGTGCCGCGGGTGTTGCCCGTTACACCCATGGACGAGATCCTGAAGGGATCCGATGTGCAGGATCACACACAGAGAATGCGTGTGGAAGGAACGATTACCTACTATCAGCCGGGTTCCGGAGTGGTGCTGCAGAACGGAGCGAAGAGCGCCTGGGTGATGACGCAATATCAGCAGCCGATGCACGTCGGCGATTTTGCCAGTGCAAGCGGTTTCCCGGCCGTTCGAAACGGGTCGGTAATTTTGACTCAGGGCGAGATTGAGGATAGCGGGAGGGTTGCGCCAATTGCGGTGCAGGACGTATCGCCGACGGAACTTGCGCTCGGCTCGCACGCTTTCGAACTGGTGTCGGTGCAGGGACGTTTGCTGACGCAGGAACGGGAAGCGGCAAAGGACGAGTATGTACTGGAGAGCGATGGCCATCTCTTTTCCGCTGTGTACCGCCATCCGGAGCACGGCGCCGACCTTCGCCTGCCGCCGATGAAGAATCTTCCTCTGGGATCGATCGTACGGGTAACCGGTATTTGCAGCCTTGAAAGCGGGGACAAGTTCTGGGGTCCGGTGGCATTCGACGTGTTGCTTCGCTCTTCAGACGACTTACTCGTCGTGAAGAATCCTTCTCTGTTGAGCGTGAACAATCTGATGATCCTGGTCGGCATGCTGCTGGTGGTTGTCCTTTTCGTCGGTGCGCGGTCCTGGAGTATGGAGCGGCGCGTGCGCACGCAAACGGCGGAATTGGCAAATCTGGAGCGCAGGCGGGGCAGAATTCTGGAAGATATTAACTGCTCGCGGCCGCTGGCCGACATCATCGAGCAGATCACGGAGCTGGTTTCATTCAAACTTCGGGGGGCGCCGTGCTGGTGTGAATTGGCAGATGGGATACAATTCGGAAACCATCCCAAGCCATCAACGAGCCTGCGTACGATCGAATCGCCGATCCGCAACGCAACCGGCAATCCGCACGGCACGATCTCAGCGGCTTTGCACGCGCTCGCGAAGCCGATTCCGGCGGAGGGCGAGGCGCTGGCAATGGCTGCCGAGCTTGCCACGCTTGCCATTGAGACGAATCGGCTCTACTCCGATCTGCGGCATCGTTCGGAGTTCGATCTGCTGACTGACATCCACAACCGCTTCTCCCTGGAAAAGCGTCTCGAGGAACTCCTGAGTGAGTCGAACCGGTCGCGGCAGGTTTTCGGGCTTATTTATGTGGACCTGGATGGCTTCAAACAGATCAACGATCAGCACGGACACCAGTTTGGCGATGCGTACCTGCAGCAGGTGGCGTTGCGCATGAAGCACCAAATCCGCCCCGATGACATGCTGGCGAGGCTGGGTGGAGACGAGTTTGCGGTGTTGGTGCCAAGCGCGATCAGCAGGGTTCATCTTGAAGAGATCGCGCGTCGGTTGGAGCGCTGCCTTGGGAGCCCATTCTCAATCGGACGCGTGGAGTTGAGGGGTTCAGCGAGCTTCGGCGTTGCCTTGTATCCCGAAGACGGGGCGACCAAGGACTCGCTGCTGAACGCCGCTGATGCCGCGATGTATGTGGCCAAGCACACCAAGGGTCCGGCTGCCGATGCGGTCGCGGCGAGCTGAGCGATAGCAGCCAAGTCTGCTGCTGAGTGTTCCTAATCCAGTCCGCGCCGCCCATCGAATGGATGATGAGGCCTTTTCATCTCACAGAATCACTCCCGTTGACACCCGACAAGAGGGCGCGTAAAGCTATTGTCGAACGTCGAGGGGTGGAACGATGCGTCGGATCGTCGAACGGAGTGAGCCCGAGTTTGAATCGGCGCCAAGACTTGCTCGGGAGCCGGAGCAATGATTGCAGAGTTACTGACGCGCCTTCGTTTCCTTTTCTCTCGAAAAGAGCCCGGCGAAATGGGGCAGGAACTCCAATTTCATGTCGAGCAAGCGATAGCAGAAAAGATGGCGGCCGGTGTGAGCGCGGCCGAGGCGCGGCGGCAGGCGCTGGTTGAATTTGGAGGCATCGAGCGCACTCGCGAGCAGTGCACGCAGCAGCGGCCTGGCTGGTGGATCGGCACCGTCGCGCAGGACGTCCGTTATGCGCTGCGCGGATTCCGACGCAATCCGCTGTTTACGATCAGCGTGATTCTGACGCTGGCGCTTGGGATCGGCGTGACTACGGCGGTGTTCAGTGTGGTCGATCGCATTTTGTTCCGTGCATTGCCCTATGCCGATCCCGGGCGAATCGTCTCGGTGGGATTCGTGCACCCACTGGAGCGCCAGGAGTTCGTCATGGGCCGCTTCTACCTGGAATGGCAGAAGGATCAGACGCCTTTTTCGGTACTCGCGGCGCAGAGCACGATGGTTCACAATTGCGACCTGATTGAAAACAATCCGGAGCAAGTGGGCTGCATCTCTTTCCAGGCGAACTTCCTTCCCTTATTCGGAATCTCTCCGGTTCTTGGCCGCAACTTTCTGCCGGAGGAAGATCGTCCGAATGGTCCTCCCGTGGTGATGATTTCTTACGGGCTATGGAAAGGGCATTATGGGGGCGATCCGCACATGCCGGGGCGCATGATCAATGTGGATGGCGATTCTACCCGGGTTGTGGGGGTGCTGCCCAAAGACTTTCAATTTCCTACACTCGAAACAGCGGATATCGTGTCTCCTTTTGCGCTCGATCCTGCCATTCAGGAAAAGGTGAATGGGGGATTCGGCTACCCGGAACGGGTATTCGCGCGCCTGAAGCCGGGGGTGACTGTCGCAGAGGCACATGCGCAGATGCAGCCTCTGTTCAACGACGACCTCAAGTGGTTCCCTCCTTCGGCGAAGAGCGAAACTCGACTCAGTATCCGGACGCTTCGGGATCGCGAGACGCAGGATGTGCAGCCGGTGGCGTGGGTGCTTTTCGGATTTGTGCTTGCGGTGTTGCTGATTGCGTGCGCCAACGTGGCGGGGTTGATGATGGCTCGCGGAGCCGGACGGCAGCGCGAGCTAGCGGTACGTTCGGCGATTGGAGCGAGCCGAGGCAGGCTGATTCGCCAGGCGCTGACGGAAGCACTTGTGCTCTCGTTCGCGGGAGGGCTGGCGGGGCTCGCGATCGCGCAGGCACTTGTGGTGATGTTTGTTCGCCTCGCCCCCACGGGAATTCCGTTCATCGGCAAGGCAGATATCGATCTGCGTATCGCTGCATTTGCAGCCCTGGTCTCGTGCTTCTGCGGAGTGGTTTTCGGACTGGCCGCAGCGCTGCAGAGACCGGGATTGGCCGCACTGAACGCGAAGTCATCGATGCCACGCAATCACGCATTTTTAAGGCGAAGCCTGGTCACGGCGCAGATCGCCATCAGCATTATCCTGCTGACCGGAGCGGCGCTGCTGCTGCGCAGTTTCGCAAGAATTGAAACGCAGAATCTGGGGATGCGAACCGGCGGAGTGCTGACGATCAAGGTTGCGCTACCCGGGGGGCGGTACAACACCGATCAGAAGGTGATGGATTTCTATCTTCGACTGGAAGCGGAACTCCGCAGGCTGCCCGGGACGCGAGCGGTGGGAATGACGGATTCGATTCCGCCAGCTGGCTCGCGAGCTTTTCGGTACGCTGACATTGCGGTTGAGGGCCGGCCCCGGACCGCTCCTGGAACTGGTGGAACCGTTGCGGGCCGATTTGTTACGCCCGACTATTTCCGGGTGCTCGACATTCCCATTGTTCGCGGGCGCAATTTTACGGATCAGGATCGCACAGGAGATGAGCGCGAAGTCATTCTCAGCCGGTTGCTGGCCGAGCGCCTGTTTCCAGGAGAAGAGCCCATTGGAAAGCGATTCCTGCCGGGCGCGAATGTCAGCCGCCCCGGGGCCATCGTCGTTGGCGTGGCGGACAACGTAAAAAACAATGGGCTCACGGAACAAAGTGATCCGGAGATGTATACGTTGCGGCGCAGCTTGAGCGATGACTGGAGCGGAAGCCATTTGATTGTGCTGGTGGACAGTGTCATGCCGGCAGCCACGATCGAGCCGTGGGTTCGATCGGAGGTGGCTTCGATCGACCGAACCGTGCCGATTGAGATGGAGCCTCTGGATGAAACCGTGAGCCGGCTGGCAGACCGTCCGCGATTTGAAACTGTGCTGCTGGCCTTTTTTGCGGGGACGGGGATGTTGCTGGCGGCGGTAGGACTGTATGGGCTCATCGCCTTTATGACGACGCAGCGGAGCCAGGAGATCGGGGTGCGCATGGCGCTCGGCGCGTCGCGAAGCAATATCCTGCACCTGATTGCGTCGGATGGCCTGCGCATGGTGGCGGCAGGCGGAGCGCTGGGTCTTGCCTCGGCACTGCTTGTATCGAGGCTGCTGAAGTCGCTGCTCTTCGAAGTGAGCGTCTACGATCCATATACGTTTGTTGCAGTGCCGGTCATCCTGGTTCTTGTTGCACTGGCCGCGATTCTGATTCCGGCGCGGGCTGGGATGCGTGTCGAGCCCGCCGAGGCGCTGCGGGCAGAGTGACGGCTTCGTACACTGATCGTGGACAAGCCATGATCAAGGCAAGGTTATTCCTTATTTGTGGTCTGCCAGGCGCGGGCAAGACGACACTGGCGCGAGAACTCGAAAAGAAGTTTCAGGCGATTCGTTTTTGCCCCGACGAGTGGATGATCGCTCTTGCGATCGATCTTTACGATGAGGCTCGGCGGGGAAAAGTCGAAGCCCTGCAATGGCAACTGGCGCAGACCCTGCTTGCGCGCGGCGTGTCAGTGATCATCGAATGGGGAACATGGGGCCGGTCGGAGCGCGACACGTTACGGCTCGGAGCGCGAGCACTCGGGGCGGAGGTTGAGCTGCGTTACCTCACAGTTCCTGTGGACGTGCTCTACGAGCGCGTACGACAGCGAGGGATGGAATACCCGCCGATCAAGCGAGAGGACCTGGCGCGATGGGCGGACGCGTTCCAGGCGCCGACAAGGGAGGAAATAGATCTCTTCGATCCGCCGCTGACTTGAATGGGTGATTGCGGTTAGTTGGGTGATGATGCCGGGGCAGCGCCGTCGGTTTGCTTATCGAATTCAAACGTGCAGGCGCGGCCCAGAATGCCTGCGCCCTCATCGCGCGATCCCGTGCCCTTGGTTTCAGTGAATTGGGCCTTGATGTTGTAGCTGTAATTGTTTCCTTTCATCGCGAAAACGCCATGGGCATGGTTCTGCGTGACGGTGCCTTTGGCGGACAGCCTCGCTCCGCCGTCCTCGGCAATTTTTCCATCGATCACGAGGTAGCCAGGCTCTCCCGGTTGGCTGTGCATGCCATGGAAATTGCCATCTTTGACGACGCTGGGGAAGACGAACTTGTAGGCGGGGGTTTCGCCGTGTGCCTCGCAGGCAAGGTGCGTGTTCCAGTTGCCATCAAAACGGTTTGCGGGATTGTCGACCGCAGCGACGGGCAGCACAATGAGGGCTAACAGCGAACACGGCACAAGGGTCAGGCGCAATTTCATTGAACCTCCTCTGGGAACCTTCATTGTGCACAAAACCGGGGTCTGGGGCCACAGAACTTTTCACCCGAGATGAGGAAGTCGATGGTGCACCGTTCTCGGGGCCGACCTATCATGGAAGGGGAGAAAAATGGGTTTGAGCCGTCTCGCGAGCATGTTCACCGTGTTGATCCTTGCTGCTGCCATGGCTGCGACGGCGCGTGCGGCTGAGCAACCGGGTGACGACAGCGCAGGCCCCACGGATGTCGATAACTATGCGAGCCCTGTGATCGCGACGGGGGACTTCAACCGGGACGGAATCGCTGATTTGGTTGAAGCGACATCGCCGGACGAAACGAACTCGGGCGAGCATTTTCTCAGGATTCTGCTCGGCCGGCCCGACGGCACATTCACGGCTGGGTTTTCTCAACGTCTGATTCATGGCGATGCTCGCGCGATGGTCGTCGGCGATTTCAATGGGGACGGAAATCCTGACGTGATTGTGGGCGACAGCAATGGCACGCTTCGCGAGTTCGTTGGGGACGGGAAAGGCGATCTGGTGGATGCGGGCAGCGTGGCCACCGTTGGATCGGTTGCCTCGATAGGAATCGGGCATTTTACGCACAGCGGTCATCTCGATCTGGTTGTTTCTGATTTTCGATCCAATTCCGCCGTAATCCTGCTCGGGAGCAACAATGGCGCGTTTCGGGTGGCATGGTCCTTTCAATTGCCCAGGGTGGGGCGCGAGTTTCACATAGCGACGGCGGACTTCAACCAGGACGGAATCGACGATCTGGTGATCGGGAATGATGACGATGACGATTACGAGGTGATGCTCGGGAACGGGAATGGGACGTTCACTTATGCTCCTGAACTCAGCCATTTGAGGGATCCAAAATCCTATTGCCCGTCGTAGCGTGTCCGGCCGCAAAGCGCCGTTTTTAGTTAAACCTATGATTCTGGGATGGTTGTGGTCGTCGCCGATTTTTCTTGCATCCTATCGCAAATTGCGATAAAGTGATTGCAAATTGCGATAGATCGAAACGAAGCTCTACCGCAAGAGCGCAGGAAGAACAAAGAAGCACAATGAGGCTCGGCGAGAAAATTCGTTATCTGCGCGAAGTGGAGGGAAGCCTGCGCGGGCTCAATCGGGCGATGAGCCAGCAGGAACTGACGCGGGCCATCGCGGGGGAGACGGGCTCAAAGCTGAGCCAGAGTTATCTTTCGCAGATCGAAAGCGGCGCGCGTCCGCACCTTACGAACACGACGCGGCAGATTCTGGCGGGATTTTTCAAGGTTCACCCGGGCTATCTCGTAGACGATCCCGAGGGCTACTCGCCCGAGCTGCAGAGCGAACTGCGCAACGTGGAGGACAAGCTCGATCTGTGGCTGGTGTCGGGAGCGGAGCGGTTTCGTCGCGATCCGGAACTGAAGCAGGCGCTGATCACTGTGGCGCGTCACGAACACACGCGGGAGTGCCTGCTGCTACTCGAATCGATTCTGGAAACGCCAGGACTGATGCCGCGGCTGGCAGAAGTACTGCGGCCAAGGCAAGGGCCGGGGGTTAGGGATACAGGGACTGAAAGGCTCGGAGTGCGCGATTTGCGTGAGGACGGGTCGATGAACGGAAAGAAAAACAAGAACCGGAAACCCGGACAAAAAGTGCGGTAAGACAGGGGAGCGCACCAATGAACTGGGAAACCTTTTACATGATTTGTTTTCTCGTGGGGCTGATGCTGAGCGCCGTGTCGCTGCTTGGCGGGATGGGGCACTTCGGCGGGCATGTGCACGTGCCGCATGTTGGGCATGCGCCGCATATTCCGCACGGGCCTGTCGGTGTTTCGCAAGCAGGGGGCGTGAGCGGCAGAGCAAGCGCCGTCGTGCCCTGGTGGAACGCGTTCAGCCTGATGGTTTTCCTTTGCTGGTTTGGCGCGGCGGGATATTTGCTGACTCGCTATGGCAGCTTCGTCGCGACGATTGTGCTGGTGCTTGCGGGTATCTGCGGCTTGATCGGCGGAGCGATCGTGTTTCTGTTTCTGACGCGCGTGCTGATGCCACACGAACGTGAGCTGACGGCGGACGAAACGGAGGTGGTGGGTGTTGTGGGTCATGTATCGTCGCCAATCCGCGCGGGCGGAACGGGAGAGATTGTGTATGAGCAGCTGGGCGCGAGACGGTCGGCGCCGGCCCGGGCCGAAGACGGCGGAGCGATGAAGCGCGAGGAAGAGGTGTTCGTGGTGCGCTACGAAAAAGGGATCGCGTACGTGCGGCGCTGGGAAGAAGTTCGCGACGCCGTTGGGGAAGGCGTGAAGAGCTAGGAGCGGGTCGAGGTGGCGTAACAAGGAGCAGGTAGTCATGTCGAGTTCGACTTCACTGATTGTTGAAATGAGCGTCCTGGTGGGAATTTTTCTGCTGGGATTTCTGGCAAAGATGTTTCCGAAAAAGACAGGCAACAGGGTTCAGGGGTCTGGAATCAGGGGAAGAGGCGCCCCACAGTCCTGATCCCTTCGGGGGCTAAGGACCTCTTGCTGTGTGGGGCTATTTGCGGTGCGGCTCAAAGCCGTGGCTTTTCAAAGCCACCAATGCTGAGCGCCGATCACTGTTCGCTGTTGATTGCAGTACAAACCATCAACCGAATGTAACCCCTGTTGAAAGGACAGGGAATGCATGAACCACCCAGAAATCATTCTGTATTCCGGAATTGCGGCATTAACACTGATTATCGTGCTGGGCATTTTGGCCAGGATGTACAGGAAAGCGGGTCCGAATGAGGCACTGATCGTGTTCGGATTCCGCGGGCCTCGGGTTATCAAGGGACACGGGACCGTGATTTTCCCGATGGTGGAGAACTGCCGCGAGCTGAGCCTGGAACTGATGAGCTTTGATGTGGCTCCGCAGCAGGATCTCTACACCAAGCAGGGCGTGGCTGTGACGGTGGAAGCCGTTGCCCAGATCAAAGTGCGCAGCGACCAGGCTTCGATCCTGACGGCGGCCGAGCAGTTCCTGACCAAGGCGCCGCAGCAACGGGAAGGACTGATCCGGCTGGTGATGGAAGGCCATCTGCGGGGGATCATCGGCCAGTTGACGGTGGAACAGATCGTGAAGGAACCCGAAATGGTGGGCGATCGCATGCGCTCAACCTGCGCGGATGACATGAGCAAGATGGGGCTCGAGGTGATTTCGTTCACCATCAAGGAGGTCCGCGATAAGAACGAATACATCGCCAACATGGGACGTCCCGACGTGGCGAGGATCAAGCGCGACGCCGAGATGGCGACTGCAGACGCGGAGCGCGATACGGCGATCAAACGGGCTACGGCCCTGCGGGAAGCGGCGGTAGCAAAGGCGCAGGCGGACCAGGAGCGCGTGATTGCGGAGACGGCATCGCAGACCCGTCAGGCAGAGGCACAACGCGATCTTGACATCAAGAAGGCGGAGTTTGCCGAGCAGAGCCGCAGACAGCAGGCGCAGGCGGACAAGGCCTACGAGATCCAGACCAACATCATGCAGCAGCAGGTGACGGCTGAGCAGGTGAAGGTGCAGCAGGTGGAGAAGGAGGGCCAGATCAAGGTGCAGGAAGCCGAAATCTCGCGCCACGAGAAGGAGCTGATCGCGACCATTTTGAAAGAGGCCGAGATCAACCGCCAGCGCATCGAGACGCTTGCGGCGGCCGAGAAAAACCGGCTGGCTGCGGAGGCAGAGGGCCGGGCGGCGGCGATCCGCACGCAGGGCGAAGCCGAAGCCAGCATCATCTTCCAGAAGGGCGAGGCCGAGGCGAAGGCGATGAACGTGAAGGCCGAGGCGTACCAGGAATGGAACCAGGCCGCGGTGGTCGACAAGCTGTTGACCAACATGGCCGATGTGGTGCGCGCGATGGCCGAGCCTCTGGCGAAGGTGGACAAGATCACCATCGTGTCCACGGGAGGAGATGGTGCCGCCGGGGTGAACAAGATTACCGGCGACATGACGAAAATCGCCGCGCAGGTTCCGGCTCTCTTTGAAGCGCTGAGCGGGATGGACATCAAGCAGTTGATGGCCAATGTGCAGGCGATTCGCGAGAAGCCGGCGAACGGCCAGGCAGGGAACGGCCAGGCGGGAGCGAGTAAGTAGGACGGTTGCGAAGTTCCACCCTCTTGTCCGCTGCGCGGGTGGCAGGGTGGGACGTTCGCAGCGAGCGGGGACAAGGAAGATGCGGGACCGGGTGGAACCGGAAGAGCGAGCAAGGTGATCCGAGAGGAGGAAGAATATGTCGTTGCTCGATAGGGTGAGCACGCTGCTTCGCGCGAATCTGAATGACCTGGTGGAAAAGGCCGAGGATCCGGAGCGGATGTTGAAACAGGTGGTGCTGGACATGGAGAACCAGTTGCTGCAAGTGAAGACGCAGGTGGCCATCGCAATTGCCGATCAGCACCTGCTCGAGAAGAAACGCGCTGAGCATGAGCAGCAGGTCGCGGAATGGCACAAGAAAGCGGAGCTTGCCGTGGAAAAGGGTCGTGACGACCTCGCTCGCGAGGCCCTGGAGCGGTCTTTGAGTCACGAACAGCTGGCGGCAGGATTCACGACGCAGGCCGAGGACCAGAAGCATGAAGCCGACAGCCTGCGCCAGGCGCTGCACAAGCTGGAGCAGAAGCTGAGCGAGACGCGCGCGCACTGCGAGATGCTGGTGGCCGAGCACCGCCGCGCCAAGGTGGTTGGGCGCGCTTCAAAGGCGCGCGAGGTTGTGGGACCTCAGCAGGACCACACCATCGACCGGATGAAGAGCAAGGTGCATGTTGCAGCGGCGCAGTCGGCAGCGGCCGGTGAGTTGCTGTCACCGGAGACGCTGGAGGACAAGTTCCGCGCGCTCGAGAGCGAGGATCGTGTCGAAGCCCTGTTACAGGAGATCAAGAGCAAGCAGCAGCCTGTGCAGTAAGGCAGATGAGTCGCTGTGCAGCGGGGCCGGTTCCGATGCCGGTTCTGCTGCTTCTGCGCCGGACTGCCGTTTTTCTATTGCTCGTCTCCGCTCTCGTAGCTCGTGAGCTGCTCACTGATCTTGGACTTGTCGCCGACGACCACGATCGTTAACTGTTGCGGCTTGATGTACTGCGCTGTCATCTTCTCCACGTCTTCAGGAGTGACGGCATTCACCTTGGCCACGTAGGTCTTGAGGTAATCGTCGCCGAGACCCTGGAAGTCGACGTTCTGCAACTGGCTGATCAGAGCGCCGCGATTTGAATTGCGAATGATGAACAAGCCGGAGAGATAGTTCTGGATGCCTTTGAGCTCCTGTGCCGTGGGAGGCTCGCTGCTGAGACGCTTGATTTCAGCGAGAATCTCATGAATCGAGGGGCCAGTGAACTTGGTGGTGACGTCGGCCTGCTCTTCCCAGAATGAGTCGTGATAACGGCTTGAAATGACGCCGAATGGCGAGTAAGTGTAGCCCTTCTGCTCGCGAATATTGGCGGTGATGCGCGAATTGAAGGAACCACCAAGCAGGGTGTTGGCGACGCTGAATGGAATCGCATCAGGACTGTTGGGCGGGATCACAGGCAGGCCAACGATGATTGTCGATTGCGGCGCGCCGGGCCGGTCCGTCACATCGAGGACGCGGTGTGGAGCGGGCGAAGGCGGATTCGGAACGCGAGCCGCGTCACTCTTCGGCCAGGCTCCAAAGCCTTCTGCAATGGCGTGCTTCATGGCGGCGGCGTCGAAGCGGCCGGCCACGTAGATGTGAGCCCGTTGCGGGCTGAAATTGGCGGCGACAAACCCTTTTATGTCCTGAAGCGTGATCTTCTGCACGTCCTCGTTGGTGGGCAGGACGATCGCGTAAGGATGATCGCCATAGAGGATCTTCCTAAAGTGGATCGCCGCGATGGTTTGGGGCCGCGCGCTGGCGACGGCGATTTCGCGGAGCTTGTTGTTCTTGAGGCGCGCTAACTCCGACTCGGGCAGGCGGGGATGTTCGATCACGTCGGCGAGCAGGCGAGCCGCATCGGGTCCAAACTCGGAGAGCACGTCGAGCTGGGCGTCGGTCTCGTCATTTCCCGCGGTCACGGAAAGAGCGCTACCCATGCGCCCCGCGGCATCGGCGAGCTGCTGCGAGGTGAGCTTGTCGGTGCCTTCCTGCATCAAGTCGGATGTCAAGCCGGCAACGCCGACGTGGTCTTTGCCTTCGTCGATGGCGCCTGCATCGAGGGAAACGCTCACCGTCACCTTGGGGATCTCGCCGTATGGAACGAGAGTGACCTTCATGCCGTTGGGCAGGCTGTAAGTCTCATGCGCAGGGACCGTGAAGGCCTTGGCTGGTCCACCTTCCGGCGGAGATTGCTTTTGCGCGAGTGCCGGCGCAGCGGCGAGAGTGACGAGCGACGCGAAGAGGCAAGTATTGCAGAGAGTCATGTTCTTCATTCCGGTTCTCCTCGTTTAGCGGCCGCCCGCAGCGGGTGTTTTCGGCGCGGTTTTCAACTCGATGATGGTGCGATTTCCGGGCCGCAGATACTCCTGCGCGGTCTTCTGAATCAACTCGGGCGTTACCTGGTCGAACTTTGCGTCGAGGGAATTGACGAGGGCCGGGTTGTCGTTGAAGAGGGCGAAGCTGGCGAGCAGGTCCATCAGGCCGAATCCGCCAAACTGGCCCATCGTGTCGTAGAGGCTTGAGCGCAGCTTTACGCGAGCGCGATCTAATTCCTCCTTGCTGACCGGCTTTTCGCGCAATGGCGCGATCGCGGTGTCCATCGCCTGGAGAACGGTGTCAGGCTGTGTGGAGGGATCGTATCGAGCATCGGCGACGAAGAGCATGGGTCCGCCGTAGTCGAACATGTTGCCGAGCATGTTGATGCCGCCTTCAATGCTGTCGGTGAGGCCGCGCTTCTGGACGAGTTCTTTGTAGAACGCGCAGTCATTGCCTTCGATCAGCATCTGGTCGATCAGGCCCATGGCGTAGTACTCCGGCGTATTACGCTCGGGCATGTGGTAGCCGACGGCAAGGGCCGGACGCGGGGCGAGCGGATCGGTTTTGTTGATGCGCTTCTCTGTTTCCTGGCGCGGCTCGCTCAGATCAGGCTGCGCTGGAAGCTCGGAGGCTTTCAGCGGGCCGAAATACTTCTCGATGAACTTCCTGGCATCGCCGGGCTCGAAGTCGCCAACGATGGCGAGCACCGCGTTATTGGGGGCGTAGTAGGTTGCATGAAACTTCTCGACCTCATCGAGCTTGGCGGCTTCAATGTCAGTCAGATCGCCGTAAAAATTGTGGGCGTTATACCAGTTGGAATTGGCGGCCATCGGCAAATCGATCCATGGGAAACCGCCGTAAGGAGCATTGAGCACGTTGACCTTGACCTCGTTGCCGACGACGCCCTGCTGGTTCTTCAGGTTGTCTTCGTTGACGGCCAGGCCGCCCATGCGGTCTGCTTCAGCCCACAGCGCGGTCTCGAGTTTGTTGGATGGCAAGACCTCGAAGTAGTTAGTGAAGTCGAAACGCGTGGAGCCGTTGAGAATGCCTCCGTTGGCCTGGACCAGCTTGATGAACTCCATTTTGCCGAGGTTCGCTGAGCCCTGGAACATCATGTGCTCGAAAAGATGCGCGAAGCCGGTGCGGTCGCGCGGTTCAATGCGGAAGCCGATGTGGTAGTAGACGCCGACGCAAACGGTGGGCGCCGTGTGATCTGGGGAGAGCACCACACGAAGACCGTTGGGAAGCTTGTAGTACTCGACCGGGACATGGAATCTTTCGGCGGCTGGCGCGGCGATGATGGGGATTGCAAACACAGCCGCAGCGAACAGAGCTGGGACGATGCGATACATGCGTTTCACTGGCAGAATTCCTCCCGGCGAGATGCGCTCGCCACGTAAGGAGACAACATGAAACAAAGAGGGCCGCGTTGGGGCACAGATGGAGGCGCTGGCCGATTTTACGTTAGTGAGCGGCTTGGGCGGTGACGAGCATGAACGGGTCGGGTGCAACGCGGCAGGCGCGTCCCTCAGTCGGCTTCCACATTGAACCGTCAGCATAGGTGACAGATAGCACATCGATTGAGGAGACGGACGTAAATCCCGGCAGAATGAGATGAGAAGTGACGGTCTGATCCGCATCAGGGACGAATGAAAGCTCGAGGGCGCGTGACACATCGGGTTGGCCAGCGTGGAGTGTGTCAGTCTGCGCCAGGTGCGTTTTGCCGTTGAGGCCGTGGACGGCAACCGAGGCGTGAGTAATTTCAGCGCGGCTTGCCGTGAGTGTGACGACGAGATTCATTGCCGGAGCTTCAGGCTTCGAGGCACCATTCACGTACCTTTGCGCATGAAGGCCGGGCTCATGGCGGGCGTGGATGACTGCGGGACACGCACCGAGGCCGGGCACGACCATGATGCCGAAGTTTGTTTGTGCCTGTGGGTTGAAATTTTTGGGAGCCTGGAACTTCGGGGTGCTCTGAGCTGGTGAAATCCACGGCATAAGCAGGAGAGAAAAAGCGGCGACAACGGTACGCTTCATGGCGGTGCTTCTCGGGAAGGAAAATCCGCGTACGACCACACGATACGCCATATAAGAAACGGTATCAATGTCAAGATGGCAGAGGGGTTACTGCGTGTCCCGCCGGGCTCGTCGTGGGGCACCGCTCCTGTGATACCGTTGCAATACGGCACTCGCTGCCGGGTGAGTTCGGCTCCCGGCCGGCGGATGATTGGATCAATGTCTCAGCAGCCGGAATTGATATCGCCTATGATGCCCGCGAGCCCGGCTCCTGAGTCAGGGGCAACGCCCGAAGATCATGTCCCTCCCGAAGAAGCCGGTGGTGCGACACCGCAACCGCAACGAATCCCAAGATGGCTGGAACGCGCCGAACTCTTCCTGCGAGTGCTGCTGAGGATGTACATCGGGCTTGCGGTTTGCTACGCGCCGTGGTCGCCGCTGTTCTGGGACCAGAATCCCCTGTTTGTTCAATTTCCCACGCTATCGATTTACGCGGCGAACGGTGCGGTGCGCGGTTTGATTTCGGGATTGGGACTGCTGAATTTATGGATTGCGTTCCAGGACGCGATTCGCTATCGAGACAAATAAGCCATGACGAAACAGAATGAGGAATCGGCCGCGACTGCGGCCAGAGATAGTTCGACGTCAAAAAGTGGACAAAGATCCGCAGTGAATGCCGCGCGAGTTTCAGGCGCGAGCGATGCGCAGCCGGCAGAGGATCCGCAGCAGGTCGCGAAAGTGCCCGGCAACGGTTGCCCGCCGCTTGAGGCCGCGCCGCTCGCCTATGAAAATTCCGCGTTTCTGAACAGCCCGGACGGACGGTTGATCCGAGTTGTTTCGGAGTATCTGGAACCGCTATCGCGATTCCGCCGCGAACAGATCCAGGACACTGTGGTGTTTTTCGGGTCAGCGCGCTTTCGAGGCCGCGAAGAGGCCGACCATGCGCTGGAATTGCTTGATAACACGGGTTCGACGCGGCCGGCTCCGAGCGAGGAGCAACCTGCAAAGCCGCCTGAGATCGCGGCGGGCAGGGCGACGGATTTGCAGCGAAAGCGTGCCGTGGCAGCGGTGGAGATGGCGCGCTACTACGAAGATGCGCGACGGCTGGCGTGTTTGCTGACGCAGTGGGCGATGAAGGTTCCTTCGCGGAGGCATCGCTTTGTCGTGACATCGGGCGGTGGTCCCGGGATCATGGAGGCAGCCAATCGCGGGGCGCGCGAAGCCGGCGGGAAGACCATCGGGTTAAATATCCGCCTACCGTTTGAGCAGTCGCCCAATCCGTACATCACGCCCGCGCTCAATTTCGAGTTTCACTACTTTTTCATGCGGAAGCTGTGGTTTGCGTACCTAGCGAAGGCGCTGGTTGTATTTCCTGGCGGATTCGGGACGCTGGACGAGATGTTTGAGATCCTAACCCTGGTGCAGACGCAGAAGCTGGCCAAGAAAATCACCGTGCTGATTTACGGTCCGGAGTATTGGAAGAAGGTTTTCAACTTGGAGGCGCTGGTGGACACCGGCGCCATCTCGCCGAAGGACATTGAGCTGTTCCAATATGCCGAGACGCCAGAGCAGGCGTTTGAACTGCTGCGGCAGGGGCTGACCGAGAACTTTCTGGTGCCGGAAGCCAATGCGCATGCGGAGCATCCGCCGAAGGAACTCATGCAGGGCATTACGCTCGAAGATTTCCTGGGCCCGGAACTGGCAAGGACGAACAAGTAGGTTCGGTTTCGAATTGCTCGGGCGGGCAACGGACACACACCGCACGCGGACGAGAATTCATCCGCATGCTATCCCAGCCTTAAGATTTGTAAAGAAGGGTTGCGCCGTCTTTGTGTGTGAAAGACTGGGAGGCGGCGGGTTTGCTGGATGGAAAGCGAACGACAACTCTCGCTATTGCTCGTGGATGACGACGCCGAATTATGCGGCATGATGCGGGAGTTTTTCGCCGAAGCTGGACATCACCTGGATTGTGCTTATGATGGGCGGGAAGGCCTAGCGGGCGCGTTGAGCGGCAAATACGACCTGGTGATTCTGGACGTGATGCTGCCGGTGATTGACGGGTTCACCGTGTTGCAACAGATGCGCAAGCGCACCATCCTGCCGGTGATCATGCTGACTGCGCGCGTCCAGCAGCCGGACCGCATCCTGGGCCTAAACTCCGGCGCTGATGATTATTTGCCCAAACCGTTCGATCCGGATGAGCTGCTGGCGCGGATACGCGCGGTGCTTCGCCGCGGCGAGCCGGCGAGCAGGCAGCCCGATGTCACGATCAAGGTGGGAAGGATTCGCATCAATGCGACGTCGCGTGAGGTGTGGAGCGGCGAAGAATTGGTGGGCCTGACCGCAATGGAATTTGACTTGCTGGAATTGCTGATGCGTTCGGCGGGCCGCGTCGTGTCGCGGGATGAGATCACGGCGCTGTTGTTTGAGCGCGAAGCGACGCCGTACGACCGGTTCCTGGATGTACATATCAGCCATTTGCGCAAGAAGCTTGAGGGTGGCCGCAAACTGATCAGAACCATTCGCGGAGTGGGATATGTTTTCACCGGAACGGCTTAAGGCCCTCCCAACCAAGTCGCTGTACTTGGGCGTGCTGCTCGCGATGGTGATCACGCTGTCGCTGTCGTTTCTGGCCTTCCAGCTGATCGCGAGCCACGTGCAGCAGATGGAGATCGATCCGACGTTCGACAAGTTTGATGAGTTGCAGCTTGAGAGCGCGCGGACAGCCTTGGAGCGGCGAGGAACTGATGGCCTCCGAGTCTACCTTGCAAGCCTGGATCACCTCTTTGGCGGGGCGCATTACTTACTCGATGCCAGTGGGATCGATCTGGCGACGGGAGAAAATCGCGCCCATCTGCTGCCTGCTCCGCCGGCAAACAAGCTTCGGGTGAGGGCCAATGGACGGTGGACTCTCGCGCATCTTTCGCCGGACGGCAAATACTGGTTTGCGGCGGAAGGGCAATTGGGAAGGCCGCATATGTGGACGTTCCTGCCCTACTACTTCCTCGTTATCGGCGCGACAGGTGCGTTGTGCTGGCTTGCTTCGATCGGCGTGGTTTCGCCGATCAGGCGAATCGCGGCGAAGATCGCGCTATTCGGACAAGGGGATCTGAGCGTACGTGTGAAGACCTTGCGGCAGGACGAAATAGGACAATTGGGGCGCTCGTTCAACCAGATGGCGGAACGGCTGGAACGGCTGATCATGAGCGAACGGCGTCTGCTGGGCGATATTTCGCACGAACTGCGGTCACCGCTGGCGCGCCTGAAATTTGCGGTCAAGTTGGCTCGAACCTCCCCGGACCCAAAGGGCGCGCTCGATCGCATTGAGCGCGATGTCGACCGCATTACCTCGCTGGTGGCCGACATCGTGGAAATCACGTTCATTGAAGGCGATCCGGCGGTGCAGGATCTGGGCCTGGTGCGGCCGGGCGAAATCATCGAGGAAGTGGTTCGTGATTGCGCGCTTGAAGCGCAGTTCCGATCCTGCAGCATCGAGGTCGAAGGGATGCTCACTGGCGAAGTGATGGGCAACCGTGAACTGCTGCGGCGCGCGATTGAGAATGTGGTGCGCAATGGAATCCGTTATGCACCGAAGCAATCGACGATTCAGCTTCTCATTTCGGAGACGGATCGGGAGGCGAAGATCGCAGTGAGGGATTTTGGACCGGGTGTGCCCGAAGATGCGCTGGCCAGGATTTTCGATCCGTTCTTCCGGGTCGAGGAGGCGCGTGCAATGACGAATGGTGGCGGATCGGGAATGGGATTGTCGATTGCCAAACGCGCTGTGCAGGTTCACCACGGAACGATTCGTGCGGAAAACGCAACTCCAGGGTTGCGCGTGGAGATCACCCTTCCTTTGGCAGTGCAGCCCGTACTGCAGTGAGGAAAAAATCGGGTAAATGAAACCGCGCTCGAAGCGCTTAAGGTTTCTTAAGCTGCAAATCCTTGACAGACGTGTGTAATGACCATGATGCCTTCCGCAGCTGGAAGCGAGGCATACGAGGAGATTACACATGAAGCGCTTTTTTGGTTATGCACTCATTCTTGGCATGCTCTCGATTCCTGCTCTTGCAGCAAAGAAATCCGAAAGCCTGACGGTTGCTACGCCGGTAAAGGTTGGGACGACACAGCTTGCCGCCGGCGACTATGACCTGAGCTGGACCGGGACCGGACCGACGGTTGAGCTTTCGATCGCTCAGCACGGCAAGACGATTGTCACGGTGCCTGCGAAAGCCCAGGAGACAAAGAGCCCTATCGTGAGTCTGAGCACGAATAAGGTTGGCGGTGTCGATGTGCTCGAGTCGATTCAATTGCACAAAGTGAACCTGGTGTTGAGCGGATCTACCTCGAACGGCGAATAAGGCTGTCGTTAGTTCTGGCCTTCAGGCCCGATCGTGACGTGTGAACTTCGCAAAGTTTTGTACGTTGTCGACCATCCATCCCCCGCTTTGCAAGGAGCGGGGGTCTTTTTGTGCCGAATAACTAATTTGAAACTCATAGGTCGCACAAACGGGACGTAAATGTCGGCCAATTGAGAGAGGATTCGCGGTCTTTATGAGGAAATCAGGTTCGAGATTCGCGGCATCCCAGAATGTGAAGGATCAGGTTTCGGGGGCCAAATCCAGCATTTGGGGGCAGTTTGGTGAAGATGCGGCGTAACTGAGATGATTCTTTCCGCGGATTGAAGACCAATTTGCACCATTTTCACGTCATTTTGACGGCATTTCCTGATACTGGAATGTAGAAATCCGGACCCGATCGCGAAGTTAAGGAGGAGATATGGCCCAATCGACCATCTCATACCTGTGGCGCGACCAGAAGGCTGCAAACGGATTCCGCACCGGCGTTTCGCTGCACAGCCACACGAATCAATCGAGAGAGACGCTGGATTTTCTTGCCAACCTTGGCAACCAGTACACGATATTGCGCCCGATGCTGGCCCGCTTGGAGCGTCGATCAGCAGATTACGGTGTACGCCTGAATTGCGCCGCTGCGTATTGGACTCCACCGATGACGCCGAAGCTGGCTTTCGACCTGGAGACGCGCCAGATTGAGCAGCTCGACGTGGCTCCGATGGTTTCGATTACGGACCACGACAACATCAGGGCGCCCATGCTGCTGCGGACGATTCCGAGCGCACGGCAAATTCCGGTTTCGGTGGAGTGGAGCGCGCCGTATGGTGGAGTTCAGTCGTTCCACCTGGGGATTCACAACCTGCCCAGTGCGCGCGCGATGCAGTGGATGAAAACGCTGGAGGAGTTCACGGAGCGTCCCAGCGACGGGCAGCTGACGGAAATACTAGCTGCCCTGAACAAGGAACCAAATGCGCTGGTGGTCTTTAACCATCCCATGTGGGATCTTTACCTGATCGGGCAAGCCAAGCACGAGTTCCTGGTCAACGAATTTCTGCAGAAAAATGGCGCATTTCTTCACGCACTCGAGTTGAATGGGCTTCGCAACTGGGATGAAAATCGCGCGGTGCGGCGATTGGCCGAGAAATGGCACATGCTGCTGATCAGCGGCGGGGATCGTCACGGTGTGGAACCGAACGCCAACATCAACCTAACGAATGCGGCATCGTTTACCGAGTTCGTGCACGAGATTCGCAAGCAGAAGAAGAGCAACGTGCTGTTCATGAATCAGTACGCGGAGCCCTGGAAGCACAGGCTGTTGCGCTCCACGCTGGATGCGATCCGCACCTACCCGGATTTTCCGCAGGGATCGCGGACATGGGACGAACGCGCATACCATCCGGACGCGAACGGAGTGATGAGGCCACTCTGTGACCTGTGGCCGAAAGGTCGCAGGCCGCTGGCCATCGGTTGGGCGATCGGCATGGTGCAACTGCTGGGGGCGGCGCCGGTTTCAAGCAGCCTGCGGCTGGCATGGAGCGACGCGCAGCAACTGCGTTCCGCACTGGGCGAGAACGAAGCTTAGGCAGAGCGGAGGCGTTGCAGTTGGCGAGGTTGGCAGGGTACGCGACATTCGCAGAGCCTGTCTGCACATTCAACTACGAATTTGATTTCTCCATGACTGCACGAGCGCCCCGCGTTGCTTTTTTCCCTGATTCGTTCCACGAAGTCAACGGCGTGGCCAACACCAGCCGTCACTTCGAAGGTTTTGCACGGCGAAAAGACTTGCCGTTTCTATGCGTGCGTGCCGGGGACCGGGAGTGCGCGCTGCTGGAGGATGGCCCCGTGTGGACACTGGAACTTCGCAGGGGGCCTCTTTCGTTTGCGCTCGAAAAGGATTTGCGATTCGATCCGGCCTACCCGCGTCATTTTTCGCAGATCGCCGAAGTGGTGGAGCGATTCCGGCCTGACTTGATTCACATCACCGGTATAAGCGAACTGGGGCTGCTGGGCGCAAAGCTGGCAAGCGAGATGTCGGTGCCACTGGCCGCAAGCTGGCACACCAACGTGCATGAGTATGCTGCAAGGCGATCCGAGTGGCTGCTGCACATGCTTCCTGCGAGCGCAGGCAAAACAATGGAAGGTGCTGCTCTCGCGATCGCTGCGCGGTTCTACGCGCTCGCGAAGGTGCTGTTTGCGCCAAACGCCGAGCTGTGCCGCGAACTGGGGAGAGCGACCGGACGACCGTGCCATTTGATGCTGCGCGGCGTGGATGCGCAGCTGTTTTGCCCGAACAAGCGGAAGCGAATTGCGGATGATCGCACGCGAGTGCTGGGGTACGTGGGACGGCTTTCCGTGGAAAAGAACATTGCTGGTCTCGTACGGCTACAGGACGAACTGGAGCGATTGGGTTGCGAAGACTTCAAGTTTCTTATCGTGGGTCATGGAGGTGACGAAGGATGGTTGCGGCAGCGGCTGCACAAAGCGGAGTTTACGGGAATTCTGCGCGGGGAGGAATTGGCGGCAGCTTACGCCGATATGGATCTTTTCGTGTTTCCATCGCATACCGACACGTTTGGGAATGTGGTGCTTGAAGCGCTCGCGAGCGGGGTTCCGGCGGTAGTGACACCGGACGGAGGCCCCAAGACAATCGTGCGCGATGGAGTGACAGGACGCATCGTTGCAGATGAGCAATTCACCGCGGCCGTTGCGGAGATCCTGAGCAATCGGGACCGTCATGGAGAGATGCGCAAAGCTGCGCGAGCGTACGCGATCACGGCGAGCTGGGATTCGGTGTTCGAGGGCGTTTACACGGCCTACGAGCCGATTCTCGCCTGCCGCGACGAGGCATGATCAAAACTTCAGAATTCCGTGCGAGCGCTTCAAAAATAACTGCCACTCTTTCAGAGAGTTGTCGCCAGAGATGCGATAGTCGTCAACCGCTGCCGCAGGGATCGCATCCAACCTAGCCGAGCTCAAATTGACGTTTCCGCGGAGATATCGGAGATGAGTGTTGAGAAAGTTAGTGCTGTTGATGATCGAGACAGAACATCCGGAAGGTTTATCTGCACGCAAATTAGTTGTAGAAACGGCGAAGCACAATGTCCTGAGCGCATATAACGCTCAGGACGGACTCGACCTGCTGCGACGATTCTCGAACGTGGATGTCATTCTGCTGCACAGCGACGTGCTTTCGAAATCGCCGAATCTGCTTACACAATTGAAGGCACATGCACCGAATGTGCCGATCGTTCTTGCCAGTCCCCTGGGACTGCAGTCCAGGGCTGAAGTGAGTTATGTCGTGGACAGCCATCATCCCGAGGCGCTGTTGAGACTACTTGCCGAAGAGCTAAAGGTACCCTGCGACAACGGATGATGGTGGCGAGCGATGCTCGACGATCCTAAAATGACCGCATGACGAAGCAGGATGTTTTCACTGCGACGGATCCGGCGTTGCTAGGTGTGCTCGAGGAAATTCGCAGTCGCGAGCCGATCTTCCACAATGCGAATTTCGGCGCGACAGCAGCTGCATTCGAGCGGTCGACGGCTCCGGAGTTTTGGGAAGTGGGAGCCTCGGGACGCCGCTACAGCCGTGCATTTATTCTGCGCAATGCGGAGACTTTTGCCGCGGTGAAGGCGGAGAGGTGGGAGCAGTCGGATCACGCGCTCAGGCAGCTTGGCCCGGATACGTACCTGCTGACCTACACGCTGAAGCAGACTGACAGGCTCACGCGTCGCGCGACCATCTGGCAGAAGACGGCGGAGGGGTGGCGGATTCTGTATCACCAGGGAACGGTGGTGACCTCAGAAGGTGACGACGAGATTCCTTCTTAGTTCACGTGCGACGGCCGGTGCGCAGATCGAGGGTGAATGACGATTCCTTGTCGGTGAGCATCTGCCACCCGCGGCCGTGGAGCACATCCGATTCGATCGCTGTGATTGTGACGCCCTCGTCGGAGAGCTTATCCGATTGCCAGGCGAGGCCGTCCGCTCCCCAGGCGAGGATTGCGTGGTGGCTCACAAAGAGGAGCAGCGACTGGCCCGGCACGGGACGAACTTCGAGCACGGGGCGCCAGGGAAGCATCGTGAATCTTTCAGGGGCTGTGGTGTCGATGAGGTAAGCGTAGCCGCCCGAGACGGCGCAGAGTTCGGCCGGATTGGGGCACGACCAGATGCCGGTGGGAACGATGGGATCGCGAAAGCCGAGTGCGCAGGTGGCAAGGAATGGCTGGGCTGTTTGCGACGATGCACCGGGCCGGATCAGCATTTCGAGTGCACCCCGCTCCACTTCTTTGGTATCGCGAGGATAGGTGAAGTGACGCTCGGGCAGAATGAGCGGCCGCGATGAGAGGATTTCCGCTTGCCACTGATGCGGGAAGGTGAAGTGGACGACGGCTGTCATGAGTGTGCCTCGCGTGTGTCGGTCCACCACAGGTCAACTATTGCGCGTTTCAGCGTTGGCTTCATGATGAGGGTATGCGCTTCACGCGAAGTGCTGCCAGCCGCGTGGAGTGAGTGGTCGAGGGCCTTCGGGAGTGCGCAGAGTGATGGCGGGCTTGCCCTTACGTCGGGGAACGATCCGGCCGATGGGCGTGACGGGCACTCTGGAGATAGAGCGGGGAACGCGAACTGGAGCTGGGGCGGTGAACAGGAGTTCGTAGTCCTCGCCGCCGTGAAGGGCCTGATCGAGGCTGGCCGCGGGGTGGACTGGGATGGATGCGGCGTCGATTTCGGCTGCTACGTGCGACTCGTCGCACAAGCGGGCCAGATCGATCGAGAGTCCGTCGCTCAAGTCAAGGGCAGCTGACGCGATGCGCTTCTGCTGAAGCCAGAGACCCTGGGCGATGCGTGGTTGGGGATAGAGATGGGGAGCCAACGCGTCGGTATTTTTTCCGAGCAGGGTCGCGAGCCGCCCGGCACCTTTTGAGGCGCGGGCGAGTTTTGCGAGTTGGGCAAGGCAGGCGGCCGAGCCACCCAGTGTTCCGGTGACGTAGATGCGATCACCGGGACGTGCGCCCGAACGAAGGAGAGCGCGGCCACGTTGAACCGCGCCAACGAGGATAATGTCGGCCACTGCGATGGGCGATTCTGACAAGTCACCTCCAGCGAGGGGCGTGCGGTGTGATTCAGCGAGGGATAGAAAGCCATCCCAAAAGCGGTCGAGCCAACTTGTGCCGCGACGTGGGGGTTGGGTTAGGCATAGCGGTAACCCGAGGGAGAGAAAGGCGGCGACGGGACGCGCACCCATCGCGGCGAGGTCGCTGAGTCCGCGGGCGAGGGTGCGGTGGCCAATGCTTTCAGGGGGGTGCCATGGGAGGCGAAAATGACGTCCGTCGATCGAAAGGTCGGTGGTGATCGCCATTTCTTCGCCTGGCATTGAGCGCAAAAGCGCGCAGTCATCGCCAATTCCCCGGCTCAGGCCGCCGCGAGCCGGCTGGGACTGAAGGCGCGACCGAAGTTGCTGGAGCAGGGCCAGTTCGCCTCTGTTCGAACGTCGCCTGGTCACAAGAGGCCTGTTTTGCATCGTATAGAGCATACAATTTGTCTGCGCCGGTGGGCGTGGAGCGCCTTGGATACGTCAGAAAGGCGTGGAGCGCCTTGGATACGTCAGAAATTGGATAGATCTGCGTTACAAAAGGGAAGAAGTTTGGCTTTTGATTTGATTGACCCAGGCGACGGATGGCTGATAGCCTGAACAAACGTTCTATGCATGGCGTTCGCGTCTGACGCGAATCGCGCGACTGAGGGGCCATGACATGGTCCCCGGTGACTGTGAATTCATCTGAATTCCTTGGCGAAGTGCAGCCTTCCCCGGTTGCAGGTGAGAGAAGGTAAATGCCGCGGAAACGCTATTACATTCTTTTCGTTGCCAGAGATGAAGACGGGCGGGTACGGAAGATTCCGCTGCCTCTGCAATACGTGTATGGATTTGTGGCCGCCGCGGTGGTGGGAGCATTCACCATTGTTGGAATGGCCGGATCTTATACGCGCATGCTGCTGAAGACCGAGAGCTTCAACCAGGTTCGGCAGGAGCGTGAGACGCTGCGCAAGAACTACCAGCAGATGGCGCAAATTGCGCATGACCGCGACGTGCAGGTGGCGTCGCTGGGGGCGCTCGCAAGCGAAGTGACGACGCTCTATGGCCTGAAGCAAAACAAGCTGGCGTCGCGCTCGGCTGCTTCGAGCGCCGCTTCAGCGCCGACCCCACCGACGCTTGCGTCGTCGGATACGGTGAGCCAACAGGACATTTCGTTGTCAATCAAGCAGTTCTATGCGCTGCGCGCGCAAGCCATGTCGGGCGAGGTGACGCGCGCCCTTGAGGGCGGTCTGACGCCCGACTTCGCAGGTGACTGGACGACTCTTGGTGACGCGCCCTCGATGTGGCCGATTGAGGGCCGAGTGGCTTCGAGTTTTGGCGAGCGCGATGATCCGTTCAACGGCGAGGGAGCTTTCCATCCAGGCATTGATATCGACGCGCCGTGGGGCACGCCGGTGCGCGCTGCGGGCGACGGCGATGTGGCCGGAGGCACGATGGGATCCGGATACGGGCGCGAAGTGGTTCTTCATCATGGGCACGATCTCGAGACGATTTACGCGCATCTCTCGTCCATCGCAGTCATTCCCGGGCAGCATGTGGTTCGCGGACAGATCATCGGCTATGTGGGGCAGACGGGGCGCGCAACGGGTCCGCACCTGCACTATGAAGTTCGCATTCACAATGTGCCGGTAAATCCGCGCAAGTACCTGCGCACCACGTACGAGCAGGCCGCGTTGGGAAGCGGAACGACGACCGCACAGGCTGCGGGCGGCAAGTAAGGGCTGGAAGAACTCGGCTCTAGGGCTAAAGCTCCTTCATCTTCGCAGGTCGTGAGTACGGGCTGAAGCCCGTACCCTCCCCAGAAGTCCTACCCGCTTTTGCGCTTACATTGCTTGAAGCCCGTACGCTCCCCGACGGCAATAGTCATCCCGAAGCGGGGATTGATTCAGAAACCAGATTTACCAAACCGAGCGGCTCCCGAGAGCGGGGGCCGTTTTTGCTGGGTGCGGCTCGCGCACCGGCGAGGCCAGAATCGCGTGATATGGTTGGCTCGGTTGTTGTGCTGCGATTTGCGGAGGAGACTCATGCGGCTTGTGGCGATACGGATTTCCGTGTCATTGGCGATGGTTCTGGTTGCGGCGGTTCAGTGCGCGGGGCAGGATCGTGCCGCCGATGTGAAGACAGCGTTTTCGCGGGCGCAGCACCTGCGTTATGGGATCAATGCCTCGGAGTGGTTTGCGCAAAGCCACGACTATTCGGCGGCGCGGACGGATCGCTACACCGACGGGGGCGACATTGCTCTGATGGCGAAGCTCGGATTCGACAACGTGCGGTTGAGCATCGATCCGGTCCCACTTGAGCAGGAGCCCTTTGGACCGGACGGGATGAACGACGAGTTTCTCGGGCGGCTGGACAAGGTGGTGGACACGATGCTGGCTGACGGGCTCGCGGTCGAGATCGATATTCATCCCGAGGAAGCGTACAAAAACGCGATTCGCACTGAGGATGGCGCGGTGGATCGATTCGTGGCGCTGTGGAGCAGGCTGGCCGCGCATTATGCGGGCCGCGATCCGGAGCGCGTGTTTTTCGAAATCATGAATGAGCCGGAGGTCCACGATTCAAACAGGTGGGCGGGCATCCTGGCGCGAGGGGCGGTGGCAATTCGACAGGCTGCGCCGCGCAATACCATCATCGCCAGCGGGGATAACTGGTCCGATATTGTGGACCTGCTGGCACTGCATCCGCTGCCGGATGGGAACGTGATTTACAACTTTCATTTCTACGATCCGTCCGAATTTACGCACCAGGGTGCGAACTGGGGCGAACCGTGGTGGCGGGTCACGCATGACATTCCGTATCCGCCGACTGAGCAGTCGATGGCGGAGTCGTTGAAGGAAGTGCCGAACCCGGTAAATCGCTATAAGCTCGAGAACTACTGGCTCGATCGCTGGGATGCGGAGCATATTCGCGGGCTGATCAATGAGGCCGTGGCGTGGGCAAGCGCGAACAACGTGCCGCTGACCTGCAATGAATTTGGGGCGTTTCGCGAGCATATGCAGCCAGAGTCGCGGATGCGCTGGATTCACGATGTGCGCAGCTCGCTCGATGCCGATGGGATCGGGTGGACGATGTGGGATTATCGGGGAGGCTTTGGGGTGGTGTGGAAGCAGGACGGCCAGCCGGCGAAGGTGGATGACGCGGTGGTGGAAGCGCTGGGATTGAAGGAGTGATCGAAGTCAGTTGGCGTTGTGCGGCGCCGGGGCTTCAGAAGGACTTTCGCGGACCGGATCGGTCGGGGTTGGCCGGCGGAATTTCAGGCGAAAATTTTGTGGAAAACCGCAAATAAACAAGGGGGGGAGGGGGGCCCCTGCGACCTTTGCGTTGGTTTGATGCGGTCGGGTCTGCGCTTTTCCGACTCGCTCTATTCATCATTGTGCGCTGTTTTGCGAGTTAATCGGCAAATGCGCCGTGGATTTTCCGATGACTTTCGGCTTCCAGCAGTTCGATCGGGGCGCGGTTTGGAGCGAGCTTTACGGCCCGGATATGGCAAATGGGAGACTCGCGATCTTTTTGCGATCTGGAAGAGCAACGACAAATCGGAAGATTCCGGGACCTAAATAAGCATTCTGTTGGCACGCGTCTTCGCATTGTCCGCCGCACTGGAAACCATCCCAAGGGTAAGCGGCTAGAGACCCATGAGGGGCGAGACGAAGAGGCGATTTTGACTCATACCGTCGATCTTTGCAGGCTGCGACCGCCTGAATATCTGTTTGTTGCGTCCAACCTTGCGGTGTTTTCTTCTCAATGGCGATGCCGCGCTCAATCGAAATCGATCCGTTGGACACATTGGTGATGGTGATGCCGTGGGATGACGTGGTTTTGAATTCGTGAGGGACGTCACTATATTCCTTCGCCTCAAGCAGCAGCGGGCCAATCGCTTCTGGCGCGTGATCAAAGATCAGGGCGGTATTTGCGATGTCGGATGCCGGGCCTGCTGAGTGGGCCATGGCGATGAGCTGCCGCCGTTTCTCGGGATTCGTAATGCCGCGCATGTATAGAATCAGCTCGCGCTGAGGATTTTCACGGCCAGTTCCCGCAATATCCGCGGCAGCGTTCAATACTTCATCGTCAGCTTGCTCGACCAATCCGGGGTCGGCCGGAGTTGGAATCTTGGCGTGGACGTCGAAGAGGATCATCTCGAGGGCGGCAGCGATCTTTTCAGGATCGGAGGAGTGCAGGTAACCGAAGCAGGCTCGCGCCATCTGATTGCGCTGGTTCGCATCGTCATTCAAGCCGAACGAGTCTTGCGCAACCAGATGAGCGAGGAGGTCCGTCGGCCCCTGCTTCTGAATCAGCTGGTATATGGCGGCCTTCACACGGTCCTGGGGGAAGAACGCTAGCGCGTCCGCTGCCATTGCTGCCGCCCGGTCAAAAGAGGTAAGCCTGGCTGCCATTGCATGGAGCGCGCGCTCGTCGGGCGCGGCGGCAACCAGCGAGGGGATGTAGCGGCTGAGAAGGTCAACAGAGCTTTGATCGGGCTGGGCAAGAAGACTGCGCAGCCACTTCTCACGATCTTCTGTTCTCGTTTGCTGCACGGTGAACGTGATCCATGGCGAGCTGACCCGTTTTGTCAGGTTTTTGTCGCTTTCGAACGTGGGCCATTCATAACTCCACCGCACCGCATAGCGGCCCGGCTGCTGGATGTGGAACCAGATATGGAGTGGAAGGCGCTTCCCGGGCGACGGATTGTAAAGCGCCGATCTGTGGCAATCCAAGTTGACCGAGACTGGCCCGGCGCTGCCTCCGCCGACAAAGGCCGGCTTTACCGGCCAGGGTGGAACGGGCTTGCCGTCATAGAGAAGCTCCAACCGGTTGCACTCACCCCCCACATAGGAATAGGGGGTGGGGCGAGTCTTTTCGTTCACCCAAATGGGCTCGCCGACAAATGCCGGTTGATCGACCGAAATCAGGAACGGCTTCTGCGGGCCATGAGATTCCGGGGTTTGCGCGCCGACAAATGGCACCCAGGACAGAAAGATCAAGAGTGGCGCGGCTCGCAGCATGGCGAGAGTGTATATCGCGCCGCGAATTGTATACACTCCGTCTCCCGCGCGCCCTTGGCTTATTTCGGTTCGGGCGAGTCGACGTCGGGCTTGATGTCGACGTTGTGGTAGACCACGATCTGCCACTCGCCGTCACGTTTAGCCAGCACCTGGAGAAGACGCGTGCGGAGCCTGCCTTTCGCGTCGAGGCGGAGACCCATTGGCGGGCTGTTCTTGAATTCCGATACCCACGACAATGTCTCGCAAATCGCAACGTCGGGTGTCAGGAATCGCAGCGAGACTACCTGAAGCTGCAGTTTCGTTCCCAGGAACGGTCCCTTGAAGATGACCTCATGCCGGTCGCGAAACGCCTGTCGCCCGGTGAAGAACATGCCGCGGACATTCGTAAAGGTCCCATCAGCCGCAAAATGCCGGGAATAAGCATTCGCATCACCTTGATTCCAGGTGGCGATCTCTTCATCGAGAATCTTCCGGATGGCATTCTCGTCAGGCTTTGATTGTGCGGCAGCGATGGCGCCGGCGAACAACACGATGGCGATTGCGATTGTTTTCATACACGCTCCTCGATCGGGCGACCGAATCTGGCGCGGACACAAAGAAATCAGCAGACCAGAGTCGAAATGCCATCAGCGCTCGAGGCTGGTTGTGTCGGAATCGTAGCATAGCCAAATGCGGGGCGACCGAAGATCACGCGAGCGACGACGACCGCTCGCCGGAAACCCCGGCGAAGTTGCGCCCATGTCAAAACAGGTCGCGAACCTCGGCGCTTTGCAAGTCAGGGGTGAGGGTTTCCAGGTCCCGGAAAATCGAGACGCGAGCCGCTCGTTCGCCTGTTTACTTGCCGACGTAGGTCACGTGCCAGATGGAGCGGGAGCCGTCGTCGGTGATGAAGAGCGAGCCGTCGTGGGCCATGGTGACGCCGACCGGACGGCCCCAGACTTTGCCGTCGGGCGTGACGAAGCCGGTGAGGAAGTCCTGGTATTCGCCGGTGGCGTGGCCGTTGCGCATGGGCAGGCGAATGACTTCGTAGCCGGAGCGCCTGGAGCGGTTCCATGAGCCGTGTTCGCAGGCGAATCCGTCGCCCTTGTAGTCGGCGGGGAACTCGGAGCCCTCGTAGAAGGTCAGTTCGAGCGAAGCGAAGTGGGGGTTGACGAGGATGTCGGGTGTAATGACTTTAGATTTGAGTTCCGGGTGCTTGCCTTCGTGGCGGGGATCCTGGTGGCCGCCCATGTAGAACCAGGGCCAGCCGTAGAAGCCGCCTTCCTGGATATGGGTGACGTAGTCGGGGACGAGGTTGTTGCCGAGGACGTCGCGCTCGTTGGTGGAGCACCACAGTTCGCCGGTGATGGGATTGATGGCTTCGCCGACGCAGTTGCGAATGCCCCAGGCGTAGACTTTGACGAATTTGCCGTCCGGCGTGAACTCGAGGACATCGGCGCGGTGGAATTCCTCAGGATGCGTATCGGGATCGTCGATGTTGGAGTGAGAGCCGACGGAGGCGAAGAGCCTTGATCCATCCTTGGAGAAGACAAGGTCGCGGGTCCAGTGACCGCCTCCGCGCAGGCGGCCGCCGCCGGGCAACTCGGCGAGCTCCTGCATGGGGCCGCTGGCTTTCAGATCGCCATTGTGATAGGGGAAGCGAACGATTTCGTCGGTGTCGCCAATGTAGATCCATTGCGGATTGTCTTTGGGATAGAACGCGATGCCGAAAGGCTGATGGAGGCCTTCAGCGAAAACCGAGGCTTGCTGGGGCTTGCCGTCCTTCCCGACTCCGCGAAAGACGCGGATCTTGCCGGATTCGCTTTCGGCGAGGAAGAGGTCGCCGTTGGGGGCGGTGCGGATCTCGCGAGGATTGTCGAGGCCGGTCGTGTAGAGATCTACTTTGAAGCCTTTGGGAGCGACGGGCCAGGCGTTCTGGGGACGCTCGACGACATCGGGTCCGTTGTCGACGGACTGATCGGGCGCAGGCGCAGGCAGGTCGGCGACGGTGAGATGACGGCGCGTACCGGGAGATTCGTGCAAGGCATCGGTGAAAGCGGCCTGGCCGGTAAGGACGTCCTGTTGCGGTTCCTGCGACTTGGTGACGGCAAATGCAGCGGCGGAGATGGTTGCGGCAAGAAGAAGACCCAAAGCAAACGTTTTCGAAGAGCGGCTCATGAGACCTCGGAAATTTGCAGATCGCGGCGGGAAGGGCCGGGCGTGTTCGTCCACCGGCTGCAATCATTATAGAAAATCGGTTGGCACAAAAACGAATAGCAGCCAGAAGAGCGAACTCCTGGCTGCTCGATGCTCAAGATGAAAAGGGGCGGTGCGAAGGGGCCGTCCTCGTTTTTGGGTTGCAAGCGATGAAACCCTGGGGGAGGGCTTGCGATCATTTGGATGCGGCACCCTGGGCCTGGGTTGGCTGAGATTGTGATTCTTCGGAGGTAGCCGCGATGAGTGCGGAGGGTGTGAGGCTGGCGGTGACGATGACGCGGTCGTGCTTTTGAGTCACTGTCGCGGTTTTGAGGAGCTGTTTGAGGCCGTTGTTCGCGGCGTTGGAACCTAGCGGGTCGGTGAATCCGCGAGCCAGAGTGACCAGAGTGGCGAGATTTGCGGCTTGACTTTGGGCTTCCTGCTCGCTGGGGGCGATCTCTTCGACCCGCACGCGTAGAAAGCCGGAGAGCGGCAGGCTTGGTGTGACGCTGGCGATGAGGGTAGTGCCGTCAGCAAGGGGCAGGGCGAAACCGAAGATGTGCACAGACCCGCTCTCAGAGAGCGGAAGGCCGATCTGACCGATGCCCCAGGCGAGCGCGAGGAGGGGCACATCGTGGTAGTGATGCGAGAGCAGCGTGGAGCCCGCGAAGGGAAGGGCGGCGGTGCGATGCCGGTCGACGATCGCGTGAATCTGCTCGGGAGTGGGTGTATTGCTGATGGCCAGCATGTCGTAGCCGATTTGGGCGATGCGGACGGTGCGGCCCTGGGAGGGAACGCTGTAGATGGTCTTTCCGGCGTAGACCTCGCTGGAGGCGGCGTGTGCGTCGAGCCAGGTTTTCAGGCGCTTGCCGGTGAGCTTGCCCTGCAATACGAGGGAATAGGCGACGGGCCCGTTGGGGCCGTTCGGATTGGGCATGCGGTGGAGGGCGATGGCTACCTGGTCAAGATCGCGCTCCCAGTCGATGCCCGTGGCGTCGACGAACTGCTGGTACTCGGGCACGCGCTCGGGCGGCTTCAGATCTTTATGCAAGAAGGCATGCACGGGTTTGAGGTTGACGTAGAGGATTCCATCGGATTCAGGCAGAAGGCGGGCGACTTCAGGCGGAGCCTTGGAGCGCAGGAAAACTGCGATGGCGAGGATTGCGATGACTCCAGCGACAACGAGGAGCGTTCTGCGAGTGCGTCGGTTCATGCATGACGGGGATAGCGCCGGGAAGCGGCGGGGATCGCCCACTACAAGGATAACGAATCCGGCTATGGCACGAGGGCGAAGCTGTAAATCTTGCCGGAACTGGCGATGTTGTTGGCGGATGAGGCGTCGAGCGGCGGGAGGAAGCCGAACTCGCCGCGGCCGACATCGGCTCCGAGGGTGATCTGGTAAATGCGGGGCGCGAGCTTCTTGCTCATGTAGTCGACGGTATCGCGCATAGCGCCGCCGGACTCATGAACCACGCCGCCGGTGGAGGAGCGGAACTCGCGGCTGCCGTTGTTCAGGCGCAGGCGAAGGAGCTGGTACTCGCCGGGCGAACGGCCTTCGGGCACGTAAAAGATGAAGGATGCGGGTACGTGGAGGACAAGGCGAGCGCGGCTGCCGTTGACGAGGCCGTTCATGTCTTCCTTGATGATGCCGACGGTGGCGATGTGCTTGACGGCGCCGCCGGTTTTGAAGTTGACGACCTCGGCCGGGACCTCCTCCCAGACGTTGTGATCGGTATCGAGATAGTAGACGCCGACGCTGTCGATGCCGGGCGGGACACCCTGCATGGGCTGGCCTGCGACATCGCCGGAGGGCGCGTTCGCGGGTGCCCCACCGGAAGCTTTCACGACGAGAGCGGCGATGACCTTGTCGCTGACGCCAGCGGTTTTGAGGGCGATGAGGCCGTTGGCCGAGGTGTCATAGGAGCCCGGCGAGGCATTGATGGTGGTGAGGATCAGATCATCGGAGAGGCCGGCCTTGGCGAGCTTGATGACGGCGTCGTTATTGAGGGTTTGCTGGGCGATGAGCAGCGGTGAGGCGAGGATAAAAAAGGCCGCAAGGATTCTGCTGCGCATGACGAAGGCTCCTTGATGGGGGCCGCGACGGAGGGGGACCGTGGGTGTAGGGGAATGATCCACCCGGGGAAGGATGGTTAGCAAGAGGATTCGCGGAGGTGGCGCTGATGGCCCCGAAACAAGGTTCGAACTGAACCGCGGAATCAGTTCTTTACGGTCATTGCATCGGAATCGACAGCCTTCTTTCCGGTGACACCTTCGAGGCCGGCGAGCAGACCGCGATAGTCATTCTTATCGGCTTGGAATGCGAGACCGCCTTTCTTTCCGTTGTCATCCCAGGTAATTCCGATGTAGTGCTTCTTGGATTTGGAGAGGGCAAGCAATGCTCCCACACCGAGAGAGATGACGGCGACACCGATTGCTGCTCCCACGCGCCTATGCACATCTTGGCCATAACTGATTTCGGTCACTGCGTTGGCAGGGATAACAGCAATTTCGGTCTTATCCTTCATGATGCGAATGTTGCTGCCGTCGATATACAGCCGCATTCCGGTTCCGGCCTTGGCGTTTTGCAACGAGCCGCCGTCATAGGCAATCTTGTATCCGTTGTCGCTGGCAAAAGCGGCAAGCGGAAAGAGTAGGCATAGAAATGTTGCAACCAGTTTTTTCATTTTGTTCCTCATTTGCCGGAACTATAGCACCCGCTGATCCGGCGGTGCTATGGCGGAGCGCACAGCTTCCGCGCCCGGGTAATCATCAAAGATATGCAGCCGTTCGACAAATTAGTAACCAAACACAACGACGCCCGCCGATAACTCAGCGGGCGTCCTTCGTGAAACTGATGATACATCGGGACCAGCGTCGAGTTATTCGACGTCGCTCACTTTGCCGTCTTTGAAGGTGACCTTCATGCCGTTGTAGTAGTAGATGGTCTTGGCGCCGAGATTGGCGATGCGTGTGGGCGCTCCCATGGCAGCTTGAACCTGGTCAGTGGTCTGCCCGAGGTTGACGGTTGCGGTGGGCGCGGCTGGAGCAGCGGGAGCAGCCGTCGCGGCAACAGCAGCACCGCCGCCGTTATCCTGCGCCGCTTCGGTGGTCACATCCTTCTCGGCCTGGTCGCTCTGCTGGTCGGCTTGGGTGATGTCCTGGCTGAGATTTTGTTCGGCAGGGGGAGCCGCGGAGGCATACTGCGCGGCCGCGGGAGGAGCTTTCGCGGAAGGCGGAGCAGCGGGAAGGCCACCCTGACCCTGTTTGGATTGGAGCTCCTGCAGGCCCTGGTCGATGGTTTCGCGCATGTGATTCTGCATTTCCTGGAGATCTGCGACCTGGACGGTCACCGTGCTCGAACGCGCACACTCGACACCGCCTTTGCTTGCGAGGACGACGAGGTTGGCTGCGGTCGCGTCCGACGCGGGTGGGGTTTGCAACTGGAGCGCATCGCCGTCACTGAGGGCGCATTCCTGTCCTGAAGACGCGTCGGTGACGTCGAGGTTTCCGCCTGCGACGAAGACGTGCGGATGGCCGTCGGACAGCATGCGCGCGATGCCGCTGGAGTTGGGGTCGACATCCTGCTGCTGGGCGTTCTGCGCGGCTTCCTGATTTTCGAGTGCGAGTTGCGCCTTCACCTCGTCTGAGATCATCTGCTTGACGTCGGGGGTGAGGGCCGGCTGGCCGCTAGCTGCTGCTGCGGCGGCCTGTTCCTGCGCCTCCTGATGGGCGGCGTAGGCTGCCTGCAGATTCGCGGCGATGATGTAGTCAGTGAGCCAGAAGGCGGCGGAGGGGTACACGGGATACGGCGCGAAGTAGAAGCCATAGTAGCCGTACCAGGGATTGCCGCCCCATCCCCAGCTGTAGTTGATCGGGACTGCCCATGGGTTATAGGCCCATCCATAGAACCCGGGGCCATAGTAGACGGCAGGCGCATAGACGTTCACATAAACGCCGCGATAGTAGTAGCCGTGGTAGTAACGCTCGTAGGCGCGGCCATGATAGTAGTAGCTGCGGCGCGCGAAGTCGCGGCCATGATAGCGGTAGGGACGCTCGACGAATCCGCGACGCCCGCGCTCGGCAAAAACGCGGCTATGATCGGCGCGCTCCATCGAGACCCTGCGGCCTCCGGCGAGACCGTGGTGGACATCCATGCCGCGACGCGCATCGTGCACATCCGCGACACGGCCGCCGGGTCGAGTGCGAATCGCGCTGCCGCCGCGTGTGACGCGCTCATTCGTGCCGCGCGGGGCGGGTGACTTGAAGCTGGAGTTGTGCACACCGCCCCCTCCAGCAGTCGGATGCACACCGCCTGCGACCGGTGTATGCGCATTGCCGGCAGCGGTTGAGGGATGGCCCGCGGTGGTTGTGGCGTTGTGTGCTCCCCCGCCATTCGCAGTAGGGCCGTGACTCGCCGCGCCGTTGGCGGTAGGGCCATGGCTTGCAGCGCCGTTGGCACTGGGCCCATGCGAGGTTGAGGCGCCGGCACCGCCATGCGATGCACCGCCTGCGCCACCGGACGGATGGGCAGTCGCGGCGGGTTTGGCGGCAGGCGCGGCCTTGGGAGCAGCGGGTTTCTTGTTGTCGGCGCCGGCGGAGACCACGGCAAGCATGCCGAACATTGCGGTGAGGATTACGGCAGCAGCGCCGTAGCGCAGCATCCTGGATAGCGATTGCATTTTCATCTCAAACCTCGTTCCTGTTTAAGCCTCGCGGCCATCCCGGTTGCGCGAGCCGACTATTGAACGTCGCTGACCTTACCGTCTTTCAAGGTCACTTTCATGTCCTTGTAGTAAAGAATTTGTTTCGAGCCCAGGTTCGCTTCGCGCAGGGGCTGTCCGAAGGCGGAGGTCACCTGATCTCTGGTCTGACCAATCGAGATGGTTGGGGGCGGCACATCGGCTGGCGGCGCCGGAGGAGGGATCGCTGCCATGGGCGCCGGAGCGGGAGCCGGTGCCGGTGCGGGAGCCGGCGCTTCACTGGCCTGGTTGCTCGCGTTGTCAGCGGGCGCGACGGTCAGCACGTCTGCCACGGCTTGCAGTGCAACATCGGCGGACGGAATCTCTTTTTTGTTGGGAAACGGAATCTTCAGAGAACCGTAGTAGCGAGTGTCGTTGTAAGGATCGCTGTAAAGAGTGAAAACGACGCCATCCTTTTCGACCTGGGCGGCCGTGATCCAGCACTTTTCCTCGGGGACGAAGGTGCGATGCGGGTAATCCGCCGCGGTGGTTCCTCCCGACGACCGCATGCCGATGGCGAGGTCCTTGCCGAACCCGCCCCAGCCTTGTCCGATTTTTCCATTCTTGTAGGTATTCGACGGTGGCATGGGCGAGTTGACGGCATACATGACCAGGCCGGGTTTGTGAATCACGACCACGTCTCCGGCGGTGACGATGTCGGAGCGGTCGGCAGTGGTGGTGGTGAGTTTGAATTGTGCGGAGATCTTCTGCTGGATTGCGGCCGCATCTCCCTGAGCGAAGAGCGACAGAGTGAAGGTCGATATAAAAGCAATGACTACGAACGAACGAAGCAGTCCTACCCGAGACATATCCCCTTTCCTTTCTTGGAATGAACGGGGAAGCATAGCACGAAAAGCAAACGCGGTCTGTGGGGAAGCGTGCGACCGCTCTCTGCCGGATTCCCTAATCGACGTTGCTGACCTTTCCGTTCGTAAATGTGACTTTCATGTCTTTGTAGTAGTAAATTTCCTTGGCGCCGATCTTGGCGGCACGCTGCGGCTGACCAAAGGCAGCGGTGACCTGATCTTTTGTCTGTCCGATCGAGATCGTCGGTGGCGGAGTATCCGCCGGCGGCGGGGGCGGCGGAATTGCTGCCAGGGGCGCGGCGGGAGCAGCTGGAGCTGAGGCGGGCGCTGGAGCTGAAGAAGCGGCCTGCGCAGGTTGTCCACCACCCTGATCGCCGCCCTGACCACCGTTGTCCTTATCGTCACCGGGCTGTACCGTGATTACCTCGGCAACTGTTTTCGAGAAAGCATCGGGCGCGGGCACGGATCCTTTGGGGAACGCAAACTTGATCTCACCGTAATAGCGGGTGTCGTTATAGGGATCGCTGAAGGTGCTGACGAGGATGCCGTCCTTCTGCAGCGCGACGCCGGTAATCCAGAACTTTTCGCCAGCGACAAACTTGCGCGAGGTGCATCCGTTGTTGGCGGCATCCTGGGCGCTGCCGCCGCCACCAAAGGGAAGCTTGCCCTTGAAGAAAGACTTGGCAGCGTCCTTGGCGCGGTTGTTGAGATTTGCGGTCAGAACGCCGTTGGCGTAGGTGTTCGAAAAAGCGTAGGAAGAGGCCGAACTGCACATCATGAGGCCGTCTTTATGCAGGAGCACGATGTCGCCTGCGGTGACCACATCGGTGTGATCAGCGGTGGTCTTGGTGAGCTTGAAGTCGCCAGCGATTTTTTCTTTCACAAGGGTCGCGGGATCGCCTTGCGCAAACAGTGACAGGGTGCAGACGAGTGACATTGCAGCGCATCCGAACGCTTGAAACAGTAGGGTACGTTTCATAGGGAAATTCCGATCTACTCAGTTGTTTATGAGGGGAGGTCTTGCCGGTGGGAGGACTGTACCGCGCTTCGGATTCGGATGTCAACGGAGTTCTGGAAGATGTGATCGGGAGGTTTGCTCGGTAGGTGACGCTGTGCTAACCTTTTAATCTGTGCCGTGGAACACGCGGAGCAGGAGTGTGTCCGCGCTTCTATCGGAATTCTGAGTCAGATTTCCGGGGTGGCGGGACGGTTTTGAAACCTGGAAGCCGTTCTGAGGGCTGGCGTAGCTCAGCTGGTAGAGCATCTGATTTGTAATCAGAGGGTCGGGGGTTCAAATCCCTTCGCCAGCTCCAGTCAGAAAGCCTGAAACGGATCCGAAGGCGGCAGCAAGTTTGGACCGGCGTTGGAGTCACTTAGGCGCCGGACCGTCCTCTGCGGCGATCCCACCGAGGTGCATGCTCCGACGAGGCCGAACGCCGAAGGCGCTTCGGGTAAGGGTGGTGCGTGGGAGCGTTTTGGGGACGGAGTCAGTGTTCGTCCGGAATGCTTTGTTCTGGCCGCTGGAGAGAATGGCGCGGTGAGGATCGGCAGCCGGGAAGATTGGGCACAGGTGGCCGAGTGGTTAATGGCAGCAGACTGTAAATCTGCCGCTCCTTGCGAGCTACGGAGGTTCGAATCCTCCCCTGTGCACCATAAATGCAGGGTTCAGTTGTCTGAAGTCAGTTGTCAGTGATCAGTAGCGGCGGCTGGCAACAGTGGGTGATATGCGAGTTGCGATGCGCGGAGAGATGCAGATGGAAACGCGCACGGCGGGTCGGGAGAAGACGCGATCCGGGTCGGAGTTGGAAAGACGTTTTCCGATTGCTCTTGCGATGTACGCGATTTTGGCAGTGCTGGTCTGGTTTACGATTGGCCCCGACAAGGTGATGATCGTGGGCAGGCCGGTTGAATTGAGGCTGGTTCCACTGATGATTCTTGGTGGGCTGGCGTTGAGAACGGTAGTGGCCCTGAAGGCGGATCGGATTCGCCGGGAGGGGGAGAAAGAATAGCTGCTGGCCTTTAGCCGCTAGCTTCTAGCTTTTTCAACGGTAGATTGAACTGATGGAGTTTTCGTTTACCGGATGGAGCTAAGAGCTGAAGGCTAAAAGCTGAGAGCTAGGTTTTAGAGGGCTGATGTAGCTCAGTTGGTAGAGCACTCCCTTGGTAAGGGAGAGGTCACCAGTTCAATCCTGGTCATCAGCTCCAGAAAGTCAGCTATTAGCCGTTAGCTTTTAGCTCTCAGCTTGTGCATCGGTGGAGCGAGCCGTTGCGGCTCACACAGGCAGGACGAAGCTGAAAGCTGACGGCTGAGAGCTAAGGGCTGTTTTGAAGGGCGGGAGTAACTCAGTGGTAGAGTCACAGCCTTCCAAGCTGTTGGTCGCGGGTTCGAGTCCCGTCTCCCGCTCCAGAAAGACAGCTAACAGTTGTGAGCTGTCAGCTTCGAAATGGGTGGAACCGGCCGATGCGGCAAGCGCAGTTAAGACAAAGCTGAAAGCTGATGGATGAGAGGCGTTTTTGAGGGAGCGATGTTCGAGCAGGCACAGATCGCGGTTCGGGATGAGCAGGAGTTCAAGAAGCTCCACGCATCGATTGACGCGGCGTTCGATCCAGTAGAGGTGGAAGTGCTGCTCGATCGGGCAATTCGGATGAAGCTCCGGATTCGCGATTTTGAAGGAGTGCTCAAACGCGGGTTGCTGGGCAAGGATTCGGTTGCGTTGTATGGTGCGCTTCCGGTGTCGGACCAGGCACTGACGCGGGAACGGTACCTGCGGCTGGTGGAAAAGGTGCCGGTTGAATTAAGGCAGAGATACTTCAAGGCGTACGCGTATTACTGAAAGATGCAGCTATCAGCTGATAGCTTTCTGCTGACGGCTAAAGGCTGACGCTGGTTTCAGGTTTTTGGGGCTGGAGTCCGCAGCGGCGGACGCCCCTTGAGGAAAACGGGCAGTACGAGCGATGAAAGGGAAACTGGACTTTTATGGCGAAGGAAAAATTTGATCGTTCGAAGCCTCACTGCAATGTGGGGACGATCGGGCATATCGATCACGGCAAGACGACGCTGACGGCGGCGATCACGAAGGTGTTGGCGAAGAACAATCCCAAGATCCAGTTCCGTTCGTTTGACTCGATTGACAACGCGCCGGAAGAGCGGGAGCGGGGCATCACGATTGCGACGGCACACGTGGAGTACGAGACCAAGAACCGGCACTATGCGCACGTGGACTGCCCGGGGCACGCGGACTACATCAAGAACATGATCACGGGCGCGGCGCAGATGGACGGGGCGATCCTGGTGGTGGCGGCGACCGACGGTCCGATGCCGCAGACCAAGGAGCACGTGCTTCTGGCGCGGCAGGTAGGAGTTCCCTACATTGTGGTGTTTCTGAACAAGTGCGATGCGGTGGAGGACGCCGAGCTGATCGACCTGGTGGAGATGGAAGTGCGGGAGCTTCTGACCAAGTACCAGTTCCCGGGCGACGATGTTCCGGTGGTCCGTGGATCGGCTTTGGGCGCCTTGAACGGGGAAGCGCAGTGG
>Ga0070731_10000282_pt1 | contig 82210 bp, 72 predicted proteins | sample Coa_R1_2_FD_66448 | JGI IMG/M metagenome (GOLD analysis project Ga0070731, IMG submission 66448) | Surface soil microbial communities from Centralia Pennsylvania, which are recovering from an underground coalmine fire - Coalmine... | ecosystem: Environmental > Terrestrial > Soil > Unclassified ... | reverse complement strand
TGAATTCAGCCATGCTTACCCGCCGCGAGGGAATCAAAGCCGCCGCCTTGACGGCCGTCTCCTACGCCCGCGTTCTGGGCGCCAACGATCGCATACAACTCGGTCTCGTCGGGTGCGGCGAACGCGGCCTGTACGTCGCCTCGTTCTTCCAGAAGTCCGGCGGCGTCGACCTGCGCGCCGTGTGCGACATCTATGGCGATCGCACCGGCCAGGGTGTCGCGCAGGCCGCCGGCGCCCAGGCGTTTGGCGACCATCGCCGCCTCCTGGAGTCGCAAGGTCTGGACGCTGTGCTCATCGCCACCCCGGATCATTGGCATAAAGCCATCGCCGTCGACGCGCTGAACGCCGGCAAGGACGTCTATGTCGAAAAGCCGCTCACCCGCCTGCGCCAGGACGGTCCCGATATCGTGCGCGCCGCCCGCGTCAATAATCGCGTCTGCCAGGTGGGCATGCAGCAGCGCTCCGGCGAGATTTACCTGGAAGCCCGTGAACGCTTCGTGCGCTCCGGCATGCTGGGCAAGATCTCCCACGTGGATTGCGTGTGGCACGCCGGCCCCCCCCAGGCGCTTCCCACCGAACCCGCCCAGAAGCCCGCGAATCTCGATTGGGTGCGCTATCTCGGGCCGGTGAAATATCGCGACTGGAACCCCGCGCAATACCTGGATTTCCGCGCCTTCTTGGATTTCGGCGGCGGCAAGCTCACCGACTTCGGCGCCCACTGGTTGGATGTCGTCCACATGTTCATGAACCACGATGCCCCGCTTTCCGTGGTCGCCGCCGGCGGCGTCTACAACGATTTTCACGACGGACGCACCGCGCCCGATACCATCAGCGCGCTCTACGAATATCCCGGCGGTTTCACCGTGAGTTTCTCTTCGCTGGCCGTGGGCAACGGCCCCGAATACGGTATCCATTTCCTCGGCGCCAACGGTCGCCTCTACGTGAACCGCAACCGCTATGAGTTCCGCGCGGCGGAAAAAGGCGCGGAGCCCGTGATCCAGCGCATCCCCGGCGATATCACCGGGCAGCACGTGCGCAATTTCCTGGATTGCTGCCGCTCGCGCCGGCTGCCCAACGCCGATGTCTACATCGGACACCGCGCCGCGCAGGCCGCGCTGCTGGCCAATCAGGCTTACCTCGAAAAGCGCCGCATCCGCTTCGACCCGGACCGTGAGGAGGTGCTCCCATTCTCCGCCTGATACTTACGGACAGCTTCTGAAGATCTTCTTCGCCTGTTAAACCATCCGGGTGAATAGCCTACCACTGCTCGTCCGCTGACGGACCGTAGACCGCCGGCACCGGCACATCGTTCAGCCGCAGATACACGGTGAGTTGCGCGCGATGGTGGATGCAGTGATTCATCACGAAACCCCGGATGCAGGCAATTCGAGGCATCGTGAACAAGGTCTGTCCGCCGCTGAGCAACGACCAGGGCTGCGCAAATTGCTCGTCCCCGGCTGCCGCCAGGGCTGCCCGCGCCGCGGCCGTATTTTTGTCGAAGCGCGCCAGCAGATCCTTTTGCGTCGTCAGCGGCTCCTCCTTGTACGGTGGCGCGCCGGGCGGAGCGATATCGAAAGAATCTTTCTGCATCGTGTCCGGGGTCCAGCCCACCATGTTGACGATATGGGTGGCCAGCGCACCCATGGCGAACGATTTCGGGTGCGGTTTCCATCCGTACTTGTCCTCCGGGCAGCGCTCCAGGACCTTGCGCGTGTTGGCCATTTCCTGGTCGAATTCGGGCAATAGGGCTTCACGGATCATACGTGTTTCCTCCACCCCGGTAGTTTCGCTTTTTATTCGCCTGATGTCAAGGGCCAAATTGTAAAACTGTGCGATCCTTGATTTCATGCGCATGCTAGCCGCTTTCCTGCTGGCTCTCTCCACCCTGTCCGCCGCCTCCAAGATCCTGGTCACCGTGATCGATCCCAAATCCGGGGTCGTGGTGCCCAACCTCAAAGCCGAGGATTTCTCCGTGCTCGACGACAAAACTCCGCGCCCCGTGGAAGCCGCCGAATTCTCCCCGGCCACCCTCGATATCATGATGCTGCTCGACACCAGCCTGGTGGGCGAAATGGTCCATCCTGTAGCCGCGAACCTGGTCGCCCAGCTCCAGCCCAAGGAGCAGATGGCGGTTGTCGCCTTTCACTCCTCGGCGGATCTGATCCAGGATTTCACGTCCAGCAAACAGCTCCTGAGCCGTGCCATCGCCCAGGTAAAGTATGGCAACTCGCCTCACGTGGTGGATGCGCTGTACGCGGCCATCGACGGCGGCTTCCAGTCAAGCACCGTCCGCCGCGTAATTCTGCTGCTGACCGCCGGCGTGGAAGGCTACAGCCGCACCACCGGGAAGGATGTCATCCGGCTGGCGCGCAAGAATGGCGTCTCCATCTTCCCGGTCTATGTGCTGGGAGTTGAGAAGTGGATGATGGAAAACCTGGCGCGCGAGACCGGCGGCGCTTCCTTCAACCTGCGCAGCATGAAGAAGAGCGGCAAAGACCTGCCCGGCCCGGCCATCTTCGAAGTGCTGCGCTCGCACTACACCCTGACGATCGGCGGCAATCTATCCATGGGAGAAAAGCTGAAAGTCGAAGTTCACCGCCCCGAAAAAGTCTTCGTGTCCGCCCTGCCCTTGGAGTAAGACAGGCGGTGTCGCCGCTGCCGGCCATTAGTTGCCGATAGCGACCAGCAGGGTCTGTATACCCGGGTTCCCGTTCAGGGAAAATGTCAGCGGCGTCAGGTCGTTGGCGGCCACGTTGGGCACCACCACGTTGAACTGATACAAACCTATAAAACCTCCGGTCAGCCCGTCATAGTTGACGGTCGCGGGAGTTCCCGCGAAGGATATCTGGAGCGTCCCGGTGATCTGGTTGGCGGCGGTCACCAGTATCCCGGCCGGATTGTCGGGAGTCACCGGGCCGAAGCCGATGCCATAAAGAATGATCGTGTCTCCGGGCTTGGCGCGCGCCGACTGCACTCCGTTGACCGATCCCGGAGGAAGAACGAAGGTCGAATAATCGGGAAAAAGCGCGCCGATGTATTGGCCCGCGGGCAGCTTGAACACGGCCGGCGCAAGCATGCCGGGCTCTGTGGCGTTCACCGTCACGGTGTAGGCGACGCTCGTCCCGCCGGGAGTGCTCACCACTACCGGCTGCGGTCCGGGACTGAGATTCGACGGTACCTGGGCATTTGCTTGATTGGGGCTGACGAAATCGACGAAGGCTGGCTGGCCGCCGATGGTGATGGTGGTGCCGCCCAGGGCCGTGGGCGCGTTATTGCCGTTGAAGTCGGCGCTACCCCAGGTTTGAGAAAGGACGTTGGCCAGATTGGTGCCGTAGACCTCCACCCAGGTGCTGGGCGCCAGCGCCGCGAACCCTCCATAGCTGCTGGCGGAGATCGCGGCCAGGATATTGGGTGTTGCGTCGAACGTGCCATGAACCGGACCCGAGATGGTGGCATTCGGGGTCAGGCCCACTTGGCCGACGGCGCAGGACCCGGCGGGAACCCCGGTGCAGGTGGCGCTGGAATAGAAGAAGACGAAATTATCGGATAGAAAAGTGACGTTGGCGCCCGTGCTTTCCTGCAAGCTCACCACGATTTTGCCGGAATTGCCGGGCAAAATGCCGAAAGTGATGAGATCGCTGCCGGGGCTGGTGGAATTGGCCAAAAAAGGTGAAGGTCCGTTGCCCCCATAGCTCAGGGTGATGGTTATGGTTCCGCCGCCGCCCACGCCGGTGTAGGGAGCTGTGACGATGCAGTTCGTGTTGGTGCCGTCGAATGAGCAGGCGCCCCATTCGACGCTGCTTTGGCCGACGCCGCCCGTGCCGCCGAGTCCGGTCAGCGTGACGTTCTGGTTGCTGTTGGTGTACGTGGCCGTGACCGCCGCGGCCGAGGCATGCGAACAGAAAATGCCCAGGGAGAGAAAAACGATAGCGATGGTTTTCATTGTTTGGACCGGTGGTTGCCTGATGGAGTGGTACTCAGTCAATATAGCAGTTATATCGTCCCAGCGCGGCAGCACAGCCGTGCGGCAGGCCCAAGTGGAAATCTGCTCCTCGCCCAACTGTTTGACGTAGAAATATGATCCGGCCAGACCTTTCTAGTCTCCATAGCGCCTCGTCGATCCTGCCCTTGGTGTAGGACACGCTTCCAAATCGCCGAAACAGGCGTCAAAACTTCAAAATCGCGTCCATCGCGAACTGAAACTGGCTCTTTCGCGTCCCCTTATCGTACGACAACGCGTCGAAAGCATGGTCGAATCTCACTTCCGGACGCAACAGAACCGTGTTCCCCACCCAATGTCCCCACATGAGAGTTTCCTCGGCGTACCGTGTCTTGTAGCCGGTTCGCTGGCCCCTCATGTCGTCCAGGAAATCGGTACGGATCGACAGGTAATTGGCCGCCGAGAACTGTTTCTCCACGTAATTAACCATCGCCCACTCCGGGGCTAAGCAGCGCGCCTGTCCTGCGGGACAGAACGCTCCGTTCGTGCCCTTCTCGGGTAATATCGGGCCGGAAACGCTGGGCACATTTCTTTGATACATGTACCAGGCCTCCGTCGCCATGTGCCATGACTCGCTTAACTTGTGGTACCACGTGGTGTCGAACATCTGCAGGTTGTTGTAAGCGTACTGACCGCCGTTTAGCCCGTTCGCGCACGGGTAGACATTATCGTTGCCGTGGTCAAACGTATAACTGACGCAGGCCGTCGCCGACGGCTTGGCATCCGGAGTCCAGGGCGCCACGTCATGGCCCGCCGAGAGACCTAACTGCACCAGCCAGCGGTCGTTCAGCTTTACCGTGCCGATAATCCCGGTATCGGTGAAAGGATCGATACTATACAGCAGCGAGTGGGTGTAGACATAGTTATTGGGCGCCAACTGGGCTTCGATGCCCGGCACCGATATGAAGCGCCCCACTCTGATATTCATTCCATCGGCCACCTGCGGGATGTACAGGTCGAAGTACTCCAGTACGGGATCGAACCCGTACTCACGATTCTGTTCCAGCAATTGCTGGCTGAAATAGCCCTTGTTCGCCGTAAAGCGATAGCTGGTGCCGAACAAACTGCTGATGTGGAAGCCCCAGTCCACATGGTCGGTTTGCACGCTGTCCGGTATGCGCTCGATGTACAGCACGGCCTGGTCCAGCTCTATCCGATTGGCGTAGATGTCATAGGCCGACGGGGAGTTCGACTGGTGGGACGTGCTCAGATTGAAACTGGATTCCAGCCAGCCATATATCTTTACTCTGCTGTCTTCCCAGGCCTTCCCGTTCGCGCCGCCGTAGATGGCCTCCATCAGCGGGGGCACGTTAGTGTCTGGAGCGCCGATATCCGGCGAGCCGCCGTAGGACCAGTCGGAATTCGGGAACGGCGGCGAGTTCAATGGCGATGGTAATCCGCGGCGGGCAGGCGGAGTTCCACTCGTGGCTGTCCCGCTCCAGTCGTCGGCGTAAGCCTTGTACAGTCTCTTCACGAAACCGTTCCGTTTCGTGAGGGCCCTAACCCCCAGAGCAAGGTCCAGACTCACACTCTGCCCGGCTGCCAGTGTCACGGCCGTCACCGGCGAACTGGCGAACCCCGGCTTGCTGGCTGTCAATTGATAGTGACCCGGTTTGACGTTCTCGATGAGGAAGGTCCCATCGGCCCCGGTCGCTGCTGTAAGATCAATTCCCTCGTCCACGTTGTGCGCCGCCACGTGGACTTCGGACATCGGTACTCCGGCCGGCCCTCTCGCGACCCCCCGCAGGACGCCCGGCGTGGTCTGCCCGTCCACCGCAACACCCAAAAACAGCGGTGTAAGCTGGACGACGATCCATGCCCTCAAGACGGCAATCCGCAAGGTTTGGCGGGTGAAAGCTAATTCCGCGGCGTGGTGTCTTTCGGCGTCGCCAGGTACCCGGTGATCTGGTCCTTGCCGATTTCATTCACCACCAGTTCATATGGCTGCTTCGCCTTGGCCACGTAGAACTGCAGCGGCTCGTTGACGCCCTTGTCCTTCTTCTCCACCGTCTTATCGTCGGCCAGCACTTCCAGCGTGTACTTGTTGCGCTTCTTGTCGGCGCTCTTGAGCTTCAACGAAACGTCGCCCACCCGCTTGGGCGCCTTGTCTTTCTTCACCAGCGTGAACTGGAAGTAGTTGCGCTCGCCCAGCCGCTTCAGCGCATCGAGTTCTTTGGCGTTGGTGGCCACATACCCGCTCTGCACGCCCAGATCCCCGATGGTCTTGTTCAGGTTGGCGACGGTCTTCTCCAGCTCGGCCTTGGTATTTCCCAAGTCCGTCTTCACTGTGGACACATCGCCGCTCACCTCGCCGATCTTGGTATTCGCGGTGCTGGCTTGCTGTTGCACGTCGGTGAGCTGCGACTGCACCTGCGCCTGCTGCTTGGCCTGCTCGTCCGCCAGCCGCCGGGCTAGCTCGTCGGCATGCGCCTGGGCCTCCTGCTTGGCGTGGCCGGCAGCCTGATTGGCCTGCTGGCGAGCCGTTTCCAGCTCTTCCTTCAGCGTCTCCACGTTGCGCTTTTGCGACGCGGTGGTCACCGAGGCCGCCTCTTTCAGGGCGGTGATCTCCGTCATTACGGCCTGATTGGCCGCGCGCGTCTCGCTGTGCGTGGTCTCCAGGCGATACCACAGTGCGATATTGGACACCAGCAGGGCGACTAATCCGCCGGCTACCAGTGCGGTCTTGACGCCCGAGCCACCGGGCTGAGGTGTGTACATGGGGCTGCTCACAGATCTAGGCTCCTTAACTCCGTATCGTACTCCAAGTATAGACTGTTACGAAACAATTTACGTTTCACGGATCCAGCGGAAAACTCTGGCCCGGCGCCGGTAGCGCCACATCCACCCCGTAATGCGACCGTATCAGCCCCGCCAGCGCCTGCGATTGCGCCGCCTCCCCATGCACCAGGAAGATCTTCTTCAGGTGCGGCGCCAGCGGCTTCAGCCACTCCATCAGCTCCCCCTGATCGGCATGGCCGCTCAACTCGTCCAGGCTGGATATCTCGGCCCGCACCGTGACTGGTTCGCCGAATACCTTCACCTCCCGCATCTTCTCCACCAGCTTGCGCCCCAGGGTCTCCTGCGCCTGGAAGCCCGTGATCAGCACCGTGTTGCGCGGATCTTCCAGATTGTTGCGCAAATGATGCAGGATGCGGCCCTGCTCGCACATCCCCGACGCCGAAATCACCAGGAACGGCCCGTGCAGATCGTTCAGCTTCTTCGATTCCACCGCCTCCCGGACATATTGCAGGCGGCTGAAACCAAACGGATCTTCGCCGTCCAGCAGATACTGCCTGGTCTCCGCGTTGAAGCACTCCACATGGTTCCGGAACACCTCCGTCACATTCACCGCCAGCGGACTGTCCACGAAAATCGGGATGTTGGGAATCTGCCGGGCGTTGGCCAGCTGGTGCAGCAGCAGCACCAGTTGCTGCGTGCGGCCTACCGCGAACGCCGGCACGATGATGCGTCCTCCCCGCGCGCACGTGCGGTTCACCACGTCGCGCAGTTTGTTGACCACGTGCGTGGCGCTCTTGTGAAGACGGCCCCCGTAGGTGCTTTCGAGAATCAGATACTGCACCGCGGGTAGCGCATCCGGCGGCCGCGTGATCGGCAGGTTCGGACGCCCCAGGTCGCCCGAATACCCCAGGCGTACGCGCGTGCCGTTGGTGTGGTAGTTCAAAATCAGCGACGACGATCCCAGAATATGCCCGGCGTCGTAGCATTCATAGCTCAGATGCTCCGTCAGATTCTGCGGACTGTAATAGCCCACCGCCTGAAAAAGCGGCAGCGTTCGTTCGGCATCCTCCATGGTGAACAGAGCTTCCACCGGCTCCGGGGCCGCGTCTTTGTTGCGCCCCTCCGCATGCCGCCACGCCGCCCGCTTGTTGATGAACTCCGCGTCCTTCTCCTGAATGTGCGCCGTATCCCGCAACATCGCATTGCATAGATCCACCGTCGCGGGAGTAGTGTAGATCGGCCCGCGGAAGCCATGTTTCACCAGCGTCGGCAGGTTTCCGCTGTGGTCGATGTGGGCATGCGACAGCAACACGGCGGAAATCGAGTTCGCCTCCACGGCAAGCTGCCGGTTCTTCCGGTCGGCTTCTTTACGCCGCCCTGCGCCAGTCCGCAATCCAGCAGGTATTCGCGGCCGTCCACTTCCAGCTGATGCAATGAGCCGGTCACCTCGCCGGCGGCGCCATGGAATGTGAGTTTCATCGTGCGAGTCGGACAGGCCATCGTATCGCAAAACACACTTCTTGACAGCTTATGTCGATGCCAGTACCATATCTCATAGTGCCAGCGCCGGAACTGTCTAATTCGTCTACACCGGGCGCGGTTCGAGAGCAACTCGCCCGGATTCTTGCCAGTCCCACCTTCCAAAGATCCAGGCGTCTGTCGCGTTTCCTGACATATGCCGTCACTGAGACCCTGGCTGGCCGCGAGTCCCAGTTGAGCGAACCCGCGCTTGCGGCGGAGGTCTTCGACAGAGGCGCTGAATTCGATCCGCGCACTGACCCCGTCGTCCGCGTGGAAGCCAGCCGCTTGCGCGCGCGCCTGGCCGAATACTACGAAAATGAGGGCGCCTCCGATCCCCTGCTCATCGAAGTGGATGCCGGCGGCTACGTGCCGCGCTTCCGGCGAAGAGAGCCCCCGCCTCCGGGTCATACGTCCGCTAAAGGCCCCCAGCCCTTCCGCAAGCTGGTCGCGCTGGATCTGCTGCGCCAGGCCGCCCGCCATCTGGATACCGGCACGCCCGATGCCTTGGTGCGCAGTCTGGATCTGTTCGAGCGCGCCGCATTAGCCAACCCCGGCCAGGAACGCGCGCACCTGGGCATCGCCGGCGCTTCCATCGGCCTGTCCGCGTCTTTGTTCGAGCCTCCACTCACGGCTCTGAGCCGCGCCCGCGTCGCCGTCGAACGCGCCCTCCAGCTCAACCCGGCCAGCCCCGAAGCTCATAACATCATGGGCGCTCTCCTGGCGCTCCAGGAATTCGACGTCAACGGAGCAAATGAACATTTCCAGGTGGCCCTGCGTTTGCGCCCGAAATTCCTGAATGCGCGCATGAGCCGCGCCGTCCTTTACCTGGGGCCCCGCGGTTTTCTTACGGAAGCTCTCGCCGAATTGTCTCAGTTGCACGAACGCGTCCCTTCCCAGATTCGCTACGCGCACCATCTCGGGATGCTGTCTTACCTGAACCGGGACTACCCGGCCGCCATCCGTGCCATGCGGGAGACGCTCGCCATCAGCGAGGCTTACCTGCCGGCGTGGTTCTTCCTGGCCTGGTGCTATGAACATCTCGGAGATCAGGCCCGCGCCGATGAGATCCTGCTCGGCGAGAAGCTCCTCAGTGTCTTCCCCATGGCTCCGCTGCGTCAGGAAGCCCTTCGCCTGCACAAAGAAGGTCGCACCGCCGAGGCCCGCCGCGTGGCGCTGCGCATGGAGTCCTCTTATACTCCGGGAACCATCGATCCCATGTCGCTCGCGGGCGTCTTTGCGGCCTTGGGCGACAACCACAAAGCCTTCCAGTGGCTGGACCGCGCGCACGAGGACCGCCGCTTTCTGCTTCTCTATCTCCGGTCCGATCCGGCGCAGGATACCTTGCGCCCCGATCCCCGCTTCCCGCAGCTCCTGGCGCGCCTCGGACTCTGACAAAACTTTCAGGCGAGGGCCCCGCCGCTCAAATACGATGGCGCTATAGTCAAGAGGCATGTTCCGTGTATTCACCCTGCCGCTTCTGGGCTTTTGCTCGATGCTAAGTGCGCCGGTGCCCAAACTTCCCGACATCTCTTACGATCCGCAAGCGCCGCTGGCGCTTCAGCAATCGCCCGTCAAAGATTTCGGATACGCCCGGCTGCTGGACATTTCCTACGCCAGCCCCAGGGGTGGCCGCGTGACTGCCTACGCCGTGATCCCCAGTTCTTTGGCGCATCCCGCCGGTATTGTCTGGCAGCACTGGGGGCAAGGCGACCGGTCGAGCATGCTACCCGAGGCGTTCTCCATGGCGCGCCGCGGAGCCGCATCCATCTTGATTAATTCGCCCACCAGCCGGCCTGACCCGCCGCAAGCGAAAACCCCCGAGGAGCGCCTCGCTTTATGGCTTCAGGACGCCGTGGACATCCGCCGCGCCGCGGACGCGCTGGTATATGACTTCGGAGTTCCCGTGGCGCGGCTCGCCTATGTCGGTCATAGTTACGGCGCTAAACTGGGGGGCGTGATCGCGGTGGGCGAGCGGCGCTTCCGCGCTTTGGTTCTCATGGGAGGTTTCGCCAGCATTAGCGATTCGATCCTCCATCCCAAGGACGGCTCACCCGGAAGCCGGCGCTTCGCGGAGGTCTATTCGGTGCTGGATGCCGAGCGATTTATCGGCCGGGCCGCGCCCGCGGCGCTGTTTCTGCAATTCGCGCGCTACGACCGTTTCATTACGGAGGAGCAGGCCCACCGCTACGTCAGCGCCGCAAGCACGCCCAAGCTGGTCCGCTGGTACGACTGCGGCCACGAATTCAACGACGCCCAATCCACTGCCGACCGCGAAGACTGGCTGGCCCAACAGCTCTCTCTCGCCGGAAGGTGAGTCCGTGCCTCTCCTCGTGTGTATCTCGTCCCAACTTCGGTTATTATTCGCGAAACATTGGAAAGGGAGTATGATCTGTAAATAATCCATTCGGAGGCCGTCACGCTTGGGTTCAGGACTGAACCTCATTCACCGGATCGACATGCGACTGCGGCGGTTGCCCGACTGGTTGCGTCGTTATGTCGTCGTCCTGGCAGCTTTGATCGCCGCCTGCGGCCTGGCGGTCCTCCTCCTGCGCACGGTCGGCAGCCAGGCCAGGATAGTAATTTCCCTCTTGGGAGACTTGGTGTTTCTCGGCGCCGCCTGGATGGGTTATGGACCCGGCGTCCTCGCGCTGGCGCTAATCATTTTTGTAGTGCCGCGCCTTCTGGTTCCGGGCCAGCCCTTGAAAGTCGATGTTGGTCAGTTCGGCTTGCTGACCATTATTTCGCTGTTGGTAAGCCGCATCTCGTCATCCAAGCGGCAAACGGAGTCCTCGCTTCGGCGCCGGGGCGACGAGTCTGAGCAGGCCCTTCAGGAAAGCCAGGACCGGCTGCAATTGGCTTTGGAAGCGGCCAACGAGGGTCTTTGGGATTGGAATCTCGTTACCGGAGCGTGCTACTTTGACCCCCGCTACTCCATGATCTTGGGTTATGAGCCTGGGGAACTCGCGCCCAATAACGACACGTGGATGAGCCTCCTGCACCCCGACGACCGAACCGCCACCGTCGAACAACGGGAACGCCAAATTCGCGAGCAGAATGGCAGGTATAGAATCGAATACCGGCTGCGGAAAAAAGACGGCGAGTATATCTGGATTGAAACCAAAGCCAAAGTGGTTGTCTGGATGTCAGACGGTATTCCGGCCCGAATTGTTGGCACCGTCATGGACATTACCGCCCGGCGAGAGCTTGAACTGCAAGCCTGCAAATCGCAGGGCCTTGAACTCGCCAGCCGGTTGAAGAGTGAGTTCCTGGCAAGCATGAGCCACGAGCTGCGCACTCCGTTAAACGCCATCATCGGCTTCTCCGATTTGCTGGCGGAACAGGTTGCTGGACAGTTGAATCCCAAGCAGCAAGCGTATACGGACCATGTTCGGCGGGAGGGCCGTCATCTGCTCGCGCTGATCAACGATATTCTGGACTTGTCGAAGGTCGAAGCGGGACGGCTCACGGTGCATCGGGAGACCGTTTATGTGGCCGGCATCTTGGCAGAGGCGCTGGCCACCATCAGTCCCGTCGCCAATCTCAAGCATGTTACCGCGCACAGTGCCGTCGGCCCGGATATTCTGGCGTTTGCCGACCCTCTTCGTCTGAAACAGATTCTCGTAAACCTCCTGAGCAACGCGGTGAAATTCAGTCCCGCCGGTGGCCGGGTCGGGGTAGAGGCGCTGGAGCGGCACGGCTGGCTTACGGTCTCGGTCAGCGATGCTGGACCGGGGATTCCTGTCGAAGAGCAGGAAGCCATCTTCGATGCGTTCTATCAGGCCGGGCCCGCCACGGCGGGCGTCAAGGAAGGCACCGGTCTCGGACTGGCCATCACCAGGCGCTTAGTAGAGGAGCACGGTGGGCGCATCTGGGTCGAGAGTGAGCCCGGCAAGGGTGCCCGGCTGAGCTTCGCCCTGCCGGCCGAACCCGCCTCGCGCGGGGCAGAGCCTCGCTCCGCGGCGGCCTCGTAGGCCGCCTCCGGGAGCACTTTGAGCGTCGCTGCCCGCGCCCCCAACTATACCGGCAATAAAACTCGTAACGATTGACGGCCAGGCCTATTTCCTGACCAACACAATGGGCTCAGCCTCCGCGTCAGCCACCCGCTGGAGGAAGCTCTTCACCTCACCGTAGCGCGCCGCCGGAATCACCTGCGCCTGGATATCCAGTGAACGGATCCAGGTGATTTCATTGTCCTTGACGAGACATGTGCTCTTGAAAATACCCAGGCTCCCCTCCACTCTCGCCCCTGCCGGAATTTCGTCGACCGCGAAACCCGGCGGCAGCTTGGCCTTCACCGTCTCGCGGAAGATTTCGCCTTTGACCACTAAGGGGTACTTCCGTTCAGCCGTGGTAACCGGCACGAAATCGGAGCGCGGTACGGCGCCGGGCCGGAAAACCAGCAAGCGATTCTGCATGAGTTGCCCGTAGTGCGGCGCGGCGAACTGCAAAGCCAGGCGGAAAGTGTTATCCGGAAAGTTGTCGGAGGGCTCCGCCAGCGAAATCGACGTGCCCGGCACGTGCCCGGCCATCCAGCGCTCCAAGGTCTTGGCCACTTCGCCATTGCCGTTCTCACGATACTGGCTCCTGGCGCGCACCGCCATGCTGCCGAAGAATCGTTCTGTGACCGAGCCTCGCAAGGAACCGTCGACGCCCAACTCCATTTCCGTGGTGCGCTCCACCCGGTTGTTCTCCGCCGGCGCCTCGGGGACCCGGATCAGCGCGCCCCGGTCGCCTGCCGCGATCAGCGCCAGGCTGTTCTGCTCGTCCTCCGGAACCGCTCCGAGGGGGGTATGCGGGTCCGTCGAATCGAAAATAAGCAGCCGCCCGGCGGAAGGAACCTGCACGACCGCGTATCCACTCACCGCCTCGCTCACCATAATGGCGAGGATGCAGTGGTTAAACTGCCGCGGCGAAGGCCATTCCTCGCGCACGTAGCGCGCGTCGTTGGCGTAAATCAGCACCGGGTACGACGAAATACCCAGTGCCCGCAACATCGCGCGCATGAGGTTGGCTTTGTCCTTGCAATCGCCGTAGCCCTTGGCGAATACCCAGGACGCCGGATGCGGCCGGTAACCGCCGCCGCGGCCCAGCCCCATTTGAATGGATACGTACCGGAGGTTTTGCACGTACCCGGCAATGGCCCGAATCTTGTCAATCTCGCTGGGTGCTCCGGCGGTCAGCAATTGGGCTCGGGATACGATCGCGGCGTCCGGCATGCTCTGCGGATCCTGTAACTCGGCGGTGTACCGGGATACGTCCAACCAGTTGGCGAATGTCTGCCCCAAAGTTGTCCGCGTCCCCGCGGCCGGGAAAAGGCTGATCGCCAGCCGCGGCGCCAGCACCGTAATGGGCGGGCTGTCGGCCTCCGCTTCGAGATAGGCGAGGTCCCTGAGTTCCCACGTAGAGGTGTTGCCCGCGGCCGCCGGCTCCATCGGCGCATGATTCAGCAGCACGGTCTTCATTTCCCACCCGGCCGGAGTGTGGAGTGTATAACGCGAAGCCATCGCCGGCAAACGCTCCTGGAACTGCCACTCGAGTTGGGTGAAGACCGAACGTTCTTCCACCACCGACTCATAGCCGAATACCATACCTTCTCCGCATTCGCGCGAACCGGTTATGGAACGTTCCCGCATCTGCTCATAGAGCGATTCGCTTGGCACTTCCTGGTCGGCGGCGTAATCTTTTCCCAGAGCACGCGCTTGTCCCGACGGTCCGATCAGCCAGGCGCGCAATTCGTTTACCTTGTCCGTATCGGGCGTGTAATATTTGACCGAGACCGCCGCCTTGCGGCCTTCAGGCTTCAGTACGCGTACCGCATAGTGCTCCGTCGTGGTAATTTTCCCGGTGGGATCTACGGTCACTTCAGCCTCGTGCCACAGCACTAGGGCCGGCGCGCCGGCGGCGTACGCCGGTGTCGGTTGCTGGGCCGCGGTGGCCAGCCACCGTGGCGCTTGGTCTGCGGCCGGCGCCGCCGCTAGCGGCCACACTGCCAGCCCCGCCAGCGCCGGCCGGAGTCTCATCGCGACACCCCCGGTGCGGCCTGCTTCAGGACGATGGTATGATCGTCGCTCTTTTGCACCGCGTCCATCGCGCTCTTCAGACCCTTATATTGCTCGGCGGGAACGATCATCCAGCCGCCTGGTCCAAACGACAGACTTCGGCGATAGGCCAGTTTCGACTCGCCTGCGCTCGCGTGAACTTCGTACCGCATGTGGAGGCCTTCGGCTACAATCGGCATGGGTACGTCGGCGCTGTCCAGAAGGTATCCCGCCGGCAGTTCGATGCTGTACTGGTCGTCCTCCGCCCAGGAGTAGTGAAAGTAGACGGGCTGCTGTCGCGTTTTGGCTGCCAGAACTGGAGCCGTGCCGGCTTGAAAAATCGCGGGTTGCAGGAACAGGCGCTTCCCGGTCCGGCTGGCGTATCCGGGAATGCGCAGGTGCATGATTACCAGCAGCGGTTTGCCCGGGTCATCCCGCTTTTCGATGCGAAGATCGCTCACGTCCGCGCCTTTCCACCGGGTTCGAATGTCATCGGTGAAATTTTTCTGCCATTGCTGCTCGCCTTGATTGATCATCTTCTGCCGTTTTTCCAAAGCCATGTGACCCGTGTATCCGATGTGAATATCTCCTTCCAGCGTTCCGTCCGCGTCCAGCCTCAGCATCCCCACATGATTGCAGGCGCTGGCTGACGCCGTCGTCGTCGGCGTATGCGTCAATTCCACGCTGCGGGTGCTCTCGTCCACTATCAGGGCGGGCTGCCCCTCTTCCTGCCAGCGCAGCATGCCGAAAGGAAGCTGCCGCGTGGCCGGGTCGAAGAACCGCCATTGGCCGCCAACTCGAACCGCCACGTTATGTGTCCGAAAGAAGTACATATCCTCCATCGCGTTCCTGTCATAGGTGACCATTTCCCCATCGGGTACGGTTGTCCAGCGGGCTTCGAAGCCCGCCGCCCGCGCCAGCGCCACGAACAAGGCATCGATATCGCTGCCCGTTCCTATTCCGCGCTTGAGAGTATCCTCGGGAGTGTGGTTTTGTTTTCCTCGGACAAAATCTTCGACAACCGGGTCCTCCCCGACTCTCTTAATGCGATTCTGGCAATATTCATAAGCGTTCCGCAGTTTGCCCTCATCGGAGGCTGCGTCCCGCGTGATCTCTAGCGCGGTGCGGCGCAGGTCCCCGCCTGACTTAAGATATTTCTTCAAATATTCAGACAAAGCGTCCGTTTCGCTCTCCTGAAATCTCCCGCGGCAGACAAATAGTATCCAGCCGTGTGCCATATCCTCCGGGGGCATCAGCGGCTCGTCATGAATGCCGGCCAGGTCGGTGAATTCCAGAGAAGTCTCATCGGAAAAGTGTTGGACGGGTTCGGGAAGATCGATAAAGACCCAATGAACTCCGATCGCCGGCGTAGCGTTTTTGAAAACAACGCGCACCCGCTCGGACGGAATATCCGCTTGGATTTCGATCCTCTCATGCGCGTGCAACGGTTTTTTCGCCCGCCAGTAGTATTCGATCACGTCTCCAGCCTCGACGTTGGGAAGCGTCAGCGACGTCACCTTGATCTTGTGGCCGTTGGCCTTGATCACGGTCCTGTCGAAAATGCCATCCGCGGCTATGGCCTGCGTAGCGCCCCCCGGTTTTGTCGTACGGCCGGAGGCTTCGCGGATCTTATCCTTGTCGAAGTACGGAACCGAGACTGTCGCTTGTTCCCGGCCGCGGTCGCTGAAAATCTTGATCCGCGCGTACTCGGATACGTCCTCCTCACCGTTTTTGAATTCGATCCGGATCTCCTTGAAGATGATCTCGGCCGCGGCATCCTTGTCGACCCGCGGCGACTTAAGGCACAGTTCCTCCGCATTCACCGGTTTCCAATCCACCCCGGCTTGGGCGCGGAGAGCTGCCAGAAATGCGAGCCATGCGGCTCCCGCCAGTGTGCGCATGTTGTGTAAACACGCCACCGCGCGTCTTCTTCCCGCTGGCGCGGGGCCTCGCTCCGCCGCGGCCTCGCAGGCCGCCCGGTCACGTGCCGGTACAAAACTGTATCTCAAAGAAACTACACACAATATCCCATCCTCCATACTTGTCCCCGCAAGCCGCCGTGCTACCTTCATTAGCTAAGTGCAGGGCAGAGGGTCTGCCGGGGATGCACCGTGCGGCACATCCGGAAAAAACGAAACAAACCCAATTTCGGCTGGACTGCCCGCCATTCACACCATAAGTTCCACTTATGTTACAATAGGGTAAGTTTGCACCTTTCCGAAGCAAGGCTATTCCGCGAAATCTCTCAGACCAGAAGTATCAGCCGCGCCGCCACCCACTGCGGCATCAGCCAGTCTGCTGCTACCCAGCATGTGCAGGAGATCGAGCGTCGCCTGGGCCTGCCGCTGGTCGACCGCAGCACTCGCCCGCTGGTTCTCACCAACGCCGGCAAACTGTACGCCGAGTTCTGCCGCGAGGTCCTGCGCCGCGAGGAGCAGTTCCTCGTCGCCCTCGACCAGCTCAAAGGCGCGGCCGAAGGCGCCGTCCGCGTGGCTTCCATTTACTCCATCGGCCTGTCCGAAATGTCCCGCCTGCGCGAGCAGTTTGAGCTTCGCCACCCGCGCGCGCAACTCCACGTCGACTACCTCCGCCCCGACAAGATCTATGAAGCCGTTCTGGGCGATCATGCCGACCTCGGCCTGGTGAGCTATCCCGTCGCCAAGCGCGAGTTGGCTGTCATTCCCTGGCGCAAAGAACAGATGGCCGTAGCCATGCCGCCGTCGCATCCCCTGGCCGCCAGGGTTACCTTGCAGCCCGCCGATCTCAATGGCCAGGATTTCATCGGCTTCGACGAGGACCTGCTGATCCGCCGCGAGCTCGATCGCTTCTTCCGCGATCACGCCGTCGAGGTTCACCGGGTGATGCAGTTCGACAACATTCAAACCATCAAGGAAGCCGTGGCCCTCGGTTCCGGCATCAGCATCCTGCCCGCCCGCACCATGCAAACCGAAATCGAGCAGGGCCGTCTCCTCTCTGTGCCCTTGCACGCTCCCGAGTTGCTGCGCCCCCTCGGCATCGTCCACCGCAAACGCAAAAAATTCAACCTGGCTGCCCAGGCGTTCCTGAATTTGTTGCGCGAGCAGCCCATGGCGTCATCATGAGCCCGGTCCGCGCCGCCGCATGGGCCGCGCTCCTGGCCCATGCCGCCCTCGCGGCGGGCGGAGACATCGTGGCCGCCGTGCGCGCCGCGTCCGATGCCCGCAATTTCGCCCTCGCCGAGCGCGAGATTCAGAGCTACCGCTCCGCCGTTGGCGTAACCCCGGAAATGCTCGAGGCGCTTTCCTGGCTCTCGCGCGGCGCCTTCGACACCCGGCAGTATGACCGCGCCGACCGCTACGCCGATGAAACCCGCAGGCTGTCACTCGAGATGCTCAAGCGCGGAGGCCTCCCGCCCGGCGCTCTGGACATACCGCTCGGCGCGTCCATCGAAGTCCATGCGCAGGTGCTGGCCGCCCGCGGCGAGCGCTCCCAGGCCGTCGCCTTTCTCCAAACGGAATTGGCCTCCTGGCATGCCGCCTCCATCGCCCCGCGCATCCAGAAGAACCTCAATCTGCTCTCCCTCGAGGGCCGGCCCGCGCCCGCCCTCGATGCCGCGCATTGGCTGGGGCCTCAGCCGCCGTCCCTCGCCGCGCTGAAAGGCCATCCCGTCCTGCTCTTTTTCTGGGCGCACTGGTGCGGCGACTGCAAGGCGGAAGCGCCCATCCTCGCCCGCATCGTGCGCGAATTCAGACCCCAAGGCCTCGTTCTGCTCGCGCCCACCCGGTTATATGGCTATACCGCGTCCGAGGATGCCGCGCCCGCCGCGGAGACTAAGTACATAGACCAGGTGCGCAACCAATACTATGGAGCACTAGGTAACTTACCGGTACCTATAAGTTCCCGGAACTTTCAAAAGTACGGTTGCAGTACGACACCTACTCTGGTATTACTCGATTCCGCCGGTATCGTGCGCCTCTATCACCCCGGCGCCATGACTTATGACTCATTAGTCAGTAAGGTTCGCGCAATCGTGTCCGGGTCATTAGGAACTACTGTAGGCCGGTTGCCGAAGCGCGGATGAATCGCCGACTTATCCGGAGCTTCTAACTTACCGGTGTGATACTTATAGATGTAATCCGGGTCCTTCAGTAAGTTTCCTGTCAGAACCGCGATGACATCCGCATCCCGCGCCATCGCGCCGCAAGCCGTGAGCTTCCGAATCCCCGCCAGCGTCGCCGCCGACGCCGGCTCGCACCCGATGCCGCATCTCCCGATCACCGCCTTGGCGTCCGCAATCTCCTGTTCGCTGACTCTCTCCACCGCGCCGCCCGAGCAGGCCACTTCGCGCAGCGCCTTGGGCCACGAGACCGGATCGCCGATCTTAATGGCCGTCGCCAGCGTCTCTGGATGACTCACCGCCCGCAGGCCCTCCGCCGGCGCGCGCATCAGCTCGTAGAACGGCGCCGCGCCTTCCGCCTGGATCACCGCCAGCCGCGGCATGCGTGAGATGAACCCCAGCCCGTGCAACTCGCGCAGCGCCTTGCCGAACGCCGCGGTATTCCCCAGGTTCCCGCCCGGCAGCACGATCCAGTCCGGCGGACTCCAGTCGCGCTGGTCGAGCATCTCGATGATGATGGTCTTCTGCCCCTCGATCCGAAACGGATTGATGGAGTTCAGCAGGTAGATGCCCAGCCGCTCGGCCAGCGTGCGCACCAGCGCCAGAATCTGGTCGAAGTTAGCTTCCACCTGCAAGGTCTTCGCGCCGTATTCGAGCGCCTGCGCCAGCTTGCCGTAGGAGATGTTGCCGTGTGGGATAAAGACGATCGGATCCAGTCCCGCCGCGCTGGCATACGCCGCCATCGAAGCGGATGTGTTGCCCGTCGAGACGCAGGCCACCCGCGACAATCCCAGCCGCAGCGCCTGCGCCACGCCGCAAGTCATGCCGTTGTCCTTGAATGAGCCTGTCGGATTGAAGCCCTGGTGCTTGAACGTGAGTGCGTCCAGGCCGCCGTACTCCGCCGCCCGCGGCGCGCGCAGCAGCGGCGTGTTGCCTTCCCGCAGACTCACCACTCCGTCGTAGCTCTCGAGAAACGGAATCATCTCGCGATAGCGCCATACGCCGCTCTGTTCGAGCGGTGCGTTGGATGTGCGCCGCTCCCGCCAGATGCGCTTCAACTCCGCGGGCGCGCGCTCCAGCGGGCCATAAGCCGCCTCCAGCAGCCCGCCGCATCGCGGACAGTTGTAGATGACTTCGGTGATCGCCAAGCGCGCCCGGCAGCGCTCTTCGAAGCAGACCAGTTCAGCGTGCATGAACCTTCAATTATAGCGGCGCGGCTCGTTATACTAACCAACATGCTGGCGGTTCACCTGGAAAACGGAAGCGTCGAATTGCGCAATCAGCCGCGCCCGCCGCGGCCCGCGGGCCATGCCCTTATCCGCCTGCTCTGCGGCGGCATCTGCAACACCGACCTGGAACTCCAGCGCGGCTATTACAGCTTCGCCGGCACCCCCGGCCACGAGTTCGTCGGTGAAGTCGTCGAGGCCGATTCGAAGCACTGGATCGGCCGCCGCGTAGTAGGCGAGATCAATCTCGCCTGCGGCGATTGCGACTGGTGCCGCCGCGGTCTCGGCCGCCATTGCCCGCGGCGCGCGGTGCTCGGCATCGTTCGCCATCCCGGCGCCTTTCGCGAGTACTTCACTCTGCCCGAGCGCAACCTGCACGCTCTGCCGGACGATCTCCCCACCGCGCGCGCCGTCTTCGTCGAGCCGCTGGCCGCCGCGTGCGAGATACTCGATCAGGTGCCCCTGCCCTGCGGCGCCGAAGTTGCGGTCCTGGGCGATGGCAAGCTGGGCCTGCTCGTTGCCCTGGTGCTGAATGCCTACGGACACCGCGTCCACCAGTTCGGCAGGCACCCGGAGAAGCTGGCCATCGCCGGCCGCGCGGGTGTCCGGACGGAAGCCTCCACCGCCACTCTCCCCACCATGGCTTACGACTGGGTCGTGGACGCCACCGGCTCTCCCGAAGGCTTCCGCCAGGCCGTCGGCATGGCCCGCCCCCGCGGAACAGTGATCTTGAAATCCACCGTCCACGGTCTTGTGGGCGTGGACACCGCGCCCGTCATCGTCCACGAGATCACCCTGGTCGGCTCGCGCTGCGGCCGCTTCGAGCCGGCTCTCGATCTGCTGCGGCGCAACCTGATCCCTGTCGATCAGATGATCTCCGGCCAGCTGCCGTTGTCCGAAGCGCCACGTGCCTTCGCGCGCGCCGCCCAAAAAGGCGTGCTCAAGGTGCTGCTCGCATGAAGTAACATCTCATCATGACTACCCTCCGTCTCGGCGCCGCACTGCTCTTGGCCGCCGCCGCCTTCGCGCAGAAGCCCATCGTGCTGCGCGCCGCCCGTGTCCTCGACATCCACACCGGCAAAATGCTGGCGCCCGGTGAAGTGCTGGTGACCGGCGAGCGCATCGTGGAAGTCGGCGCGGCCGTGACGCATCCGCCGTCCGCCGACCTGATCGACCTGGGCGGCCGCACGCTCTTGCCGGGCATGATCGATGCCCACGTGCACTTATTTCTGCATCCCGGCGCGGAAGACCTGCAGACAGTGGAAGAATCCGTTCCCGAGCGCACCATCATCGCCATGCTCGCCGCTCGCGACGACCTGATGGCGGGCTTCACCGCCGAGCGCGATATGGGCACCGAGGGCGCCGGCTCCGCCGACACCGCCGTGCGCAACGCCATCGACCGCGGACTGGTCCCGGGGCCGCGCCTGCGCATCAGCGGCAATGCGGTGGATGTTCTCGGCGGCCACGAAGACGCCATCAATTACAATCCGGCGCAGCATGTCCTGCCCAACGCCACATGGGCCAACAACGCCACCGAGCTGGTCACCGTCATACGCCAGCAGTTTAAGGAAGGCGCGGACTTCATCAAGATCTATGAAACCGGCCGCGACGCATTGCACGACGGCAAGTTCACCACACCCTACCAGTACACCGAAGCCGAGCTGCGCGCCGCCGTGGAAGAAGCCGCCCGAGTGGGCAAGCGCGTGGCCGTGCACGCCACCGGCGAGCCTGGCACGCTATATGCCGCGCGCGCCGGAGTCGCGTCGGTCGATCACGCCTTCCAACTCGGCGAGGAAACCATGCGGCTCATGCGCGACCGGCAGATCTTCGCCGTCCCCACATTTACGATCATCGAATATTTCTCCGATCACGCCGCCACGCCCCGGCAGGCGGAGAGCGAACGCCGCATGCTCGAATTCCATGCTCATGAGTTTCGCGCCCAGCTTGCCGCGGGCGTGCCGATGGCCATGGGCTCCGACGTCGGTCCGTTCCCGCACGGGACACAAGCCCGCGAGTTCGAGCTGATGGTCAGGTACGGCATGCCGCCGCTGGCCGCGCTCCAGTCGGGCACCCTGAACGGTGCGAAGCTGCTCGGCTGGCAGGACCGCATCGGCGCGCTGAAGCCGGGCTATTTCGCCGACATCATCGCCGTCCCGGGCGACCCGCTCCAGGACATCACCGTCCTGCAGAAGGTCGCCTTCGTGATGAAGGGTGGAGTCGTGTACAAACGATGATCACTTCGACAGCGTGAAGTTCACATCGATTCGAGTGACTACCTCGACCGGATCGCCGTTCAGCAGCGTCGTCTGGTATTGCCAGTTCTTGACCGCTTCGATGGCCGCCGCGGCCAGTATGGGATCTCCGCTGACTACCTGCAGGTTCTCCACCTTGCCGTCCTTGTCCAAAACAGCTTCCAGCCTGACTACGCCCTGGATGCCTTGCGCCTTGGCCTCCGCCGGATAGATGGGATGCACCTGCGACACCAGTTTGGCCTGCTGTACATTGCCACCCACGCGAATCCGCGGGGACTGCGGCCCTTGCGGAGAAACGTGCGGCGCCACGAAGATCTTCAGCGTACCCTCATCCGGTCCTTTTGCGATCAGCAGGTGGTCGTCAAAGCCGCGGACGGTTTCCGTCATCGTGCGCATCGCTTCTGGATCGACCGTGTCTCCCACATGCACCGTCAAACGCTGCAACAGTTCGTCGCGCGCCGCCGCCGACAGCCCCTCCACCTGGATGCTCTTCAGCGTGAACGGCGGGAACGTCGGCAGCGATGTGCGGGCAGCGGTTTCGGCCGGCTGGTCCTTCGGCAGCTTGAACTCCATGGTCACTTGCGTAGTGGTGGGCAGCGACATGGCTTTGGGTGAGTAGTGCCATTGCAGCACAGCCTCCAGGGCCGCGCTGCGGAGCTCCGTCGGGCCGCTGATCGCGCGTGCATCGGATACGTGTCCCTCGGCGTCGATCTGGACCTCCAGCACGACGGCGCCCTCGATGTGCTTTTCCCGCGCGGCCTCCGGATACTTGGGGGGCACGCTATGCAGCAGCTTCGCCGAATCCTCATTCTGCGCGGCGGGCGCCGCCTGCAATGGGAAAGTGTGTAGCGCCAGCCAGCCCGCGGCCAGCAGCAGCCCGCAACTGGTGGCGCAGAACGAAATGAGTCTACGTTTGGACATAGTGCCCTCCTTTAAGAGCAGAGCCACCCGCTTCTTGAGGTGGCGCTTTCGCAGAAACAAAGTGGCCGGCGCCAGGTCCAGCGCCGCCTCGGTGCCGGCCATGGCCAGCAGCGTGTTCAAGTACAGCGTGCGATTCCGCGTGAACCCGACCACTTCGGCATCCACCGTCTGTTCGCGCGCCAATTGAATCTGGCTGATCAGCCACCAGATCGCCGGATGAAACCAGAGAGCCGCCCGCACCAGTTCTTCCAGCACCGTGACGATCCAGTCGCGGCGGCGCACATGCAGTAGCTCATGGCATGCAATCACTTCCTGCGCGTCGGCCGGCAACCCGGCGAAGTGCCGCGGCAACATGACCACGGGCCGCCCGGCGCCGAACGTCACTGGCCCGGAAATGGAAGCCGACCACAGCAACTCCGCCCGGGGCGCCATCGTATTGCGCAGTTGCTCGATTTCGGGCGGGAGGGATGCGAGCGGACGCGACGCGGCCCGCCACGCGCGCAGCTTTCCGAAACCCACGGCCAGCCACAACATGCGCCCTACGCAGCCGGCCGCCACCACGATCAGCAGCGTCAGCCTCCAGGGCAGCGGAGGCGCTGCGGCGTGGTCCCCCGGGACGGGCCGGCCAACCGACGTGGTGATGTCGATGTTCGATTCCGTTGCGATGCGCCAGGGTTCCACCGCCGGAAGCAGCAGGCATGCCGCCAGCAGCGCGTGGCCATACGCCAGCCGCACGCGCGGCGCGCGCAGCCGGAAGATCCATGCCGCCAGGCTACCCACCGCTACCAATATGGCGGCCTGCGCGCTCCAGGCAGCCAGGTTGCTCAGCCAGTGCGCCGGGTTCATGACTGCTCTCCGATCAGGCGCCGGATCTCCGCGGTCTCCTCCGGCGTCAAGCGGCGGTCCTCGATCAGATGCACCAGCAGCGGCTCGGCCGAACCGTTGAATACACGATTGACGAAGTCCTTCACCATGGCCCCGATCACCCGGTTCTTGGGCTGCGCCGGACGGTAGACAAAGGCGCGGTCCACCTGCTTGCGCTTCAGGTAGCCCTTCTGTTCGAGGATGCCCATCATGGTCATCACCGTGGTGTATGCCACTTTGCGGCGCTCCAGAAGCGCCTCGTACACGTCCCTGACGGTGGCCGTCTGCTTGTCCCAGACTACCTTCATGATTTCCAGTTCCTGATCGGTCAGGGTCTTGCTGGGCGGCCTCATACTAAAAAATTAGTACTATCGAACAGAAATGTCAAGCAGAAAAATCCGGAGAGGGTGCTACTCGTCGCGCAGAGCGGTCATGGGGTCCAGCCGGGATGCCCGCCGCGCCGGGACGTAACTGGCCGCCGTGGCGATCAGCGCCAGCATCCCCGCGGACGCTATCAGCGTGGCCGGATCGGTAGGTTTCAGCCCGAATAACAGAGAGCCGGCGCTCTGTCCGGCGGTCAGTGAGGCGGCCGTGCCAACCCCAATACCGATGGCCAGCAGCACCGCGGCTTCGCGCATGATCATCGCAACCACCTGGCCGCCGCGCGCGCCCAATGCCAGCCGGATCCCGATCTCGTTGCGGCGGCGGGCCACCATGTACGAGACGACACCGTACAGGCCCACCATGGCCAGGCCGGCCGCCAGTGCGCCGAAGAATCCGGAAAGCGTGGCCATCATGCGTTCCTGCAACAGCCCCGCGCGGACGCTGCCCTGGAGGCTGCCGAACTCGGTGATCACATCCGGATGGCTGCGCGCCAGCTTGCGCTTCAGCGCCGCGCTCAATGCATCCGCCGGCAAGTTGGAATGGATCAGAACATTGGTCCAGGGCCCCTGCGCGGGAAACTGGGCCGCCGGCGCGAAGGCCTGTGCGGGTGTTCCGCCGCGGATATCGCTGTACTTCGTATCCGGGATCACGCCGATGATCTCGTAAACGGTGGACGGATAATTCGGCTCCGGAGCTGTGCGCAGGGTTAGCCCGATGGGATCGGCCCCGCCCGCGAGTGCGCGCGCGAAAGCCTGGTTCACCACCGCTACGCGCCGCGACCCGCTGGTATCGGTCTGCCTGAATCCGCGGCCGCGGATCACCGGAATTGCCATGGTTGTGAAATAGTCCGGACTCACCCAGGTGAACTTTGAACTCGCTTCGCGCGATCCGACGCGCACTCCGTGCTCCCAGCTTCCTCCGCCCAGCGGCACGTTGGTGGTGGTCGCCGCACTCAATACTCCGGGGGTCGCCTGGATCTCCTCCAGCAATTGGCGCGCAAACTCCGTCCAGCGATCGTCCTTCAGGTTCGATTGCCAGTACCCCAGGAATGCGCTGGTGATGCCTTCCTCCCGCATTCCGGGATTGAACGTCATCAGGTTGCGGAAACTGCGCACGAACAGCAGCGCGCCGGCCACCAGCAACAGCGACACCGCAATCTGCACGGCCACCATGCCGCGCTCCAATAAGAAATGCTCGCGGCCGGCGGTCAGGCCGCGTCCTCCGGCCTTCATAGCGGCGCCGGGTTGCGAATGGCTGGCGCGCAGGGCCGGCAGCACTCCGAAAATGACGCAGGTGAATACCGTCGCGCCGCAAGCGAACAGAAGCACGCGCGCATCCGTTACGATGCGCAGATCCACCTTCTCGCCTGGCGGCAGAATCGCCCAGAAGAGCAGCTGGCAAAGGGTCTGGGACAGTGCGATTCCCAATCCGCCGCCCACGGCTGCCAGCAGGCCGCTCTCCGCCAGCAGTTGCCGCAGCAGGCGGGCCCGCGAAGCACCCAACGCCAGCCGCACGGCGATCTCGCGGCTGCGCGCGGTGGCCCGTGCCAGCATGAGGTTGGCCAGGTTGGCGCAGGCGATGAGCAAAACGAGCCCCGTGATCCCCAACAACAACCACAACGATTTGTTGTATTGCTCGCGCAACTGGCTGACGCCGCCCGCTGCCGGATACGCCGCCAATCGGAAATGTTTGTATAGCTGATCGGTGCGCGGTTCGCGGCCAGGTGGCACGGTGGCTTCGAAGATGCCGGGGCTCAGCGCATCCATGGCCGCGGAAGCCCGCTGGATCGTCCAGCCCGGCCTGAGCCGGCCGAGCACCGAGACCTCGAAGATGTCGCGCCGTAAACCGTCTGGCGGCTGGCAGAACGGCATGGCCAGGTCAAAGCTCTCGCCGACGGCCATGCCGAAGAATTCCGGCGGCGTCACGCCCACGATCTCGACCAGGCTGTTATTGGCGATCAGCTGGATGCCCGTGGCCAGATCGCGGCCGCCGAGCTCGCCTTGCCAATACGCATAGCTGGCGACGGCGGCGGATACCGGGCAGGCGCCTTCATCCTGCGGCCCCAGCAGACGCCCGCGCCAGGGCCGTAGGCCCAGCACGCGGAAGAAATTTCCGCTCACCACCAGTTGATTGAAATGGCGCATCTGGCTGCCGCGCCCGGTAAAGCGTTGATTCGCACTCCAGGCGAACACCCCCGAGAAAGCCGTCTGCGTGTCCCGAATCAGCTCCCACAGCGGGCGAGTCAGCTCGCCGTACTGCTGATTGAGCCCCATGCCCTGGTTGCCGCCGGCGATCTTCACTTCGGCCAGCTCCTGCGGACGCTCGACCGGCAAACTGCGCAGCCGGACCGCATCCAGCAGCTGAAAGATGGCGGTGTTCGCGCCCATGCCCAGCGCTAAGGAAAGAATCGCGACCGCCGTGAACCCGGGGCTCAGCCGCAGCACGCGCACCGCGTAGCGCAGATCCTGCCAGGTGCTTTCCAGCCAGCGCATGGAGTTCATGCGGTAAATCTCCTCCCGCACCAGGCCGGGATTGCCAAATTTCCGGCGCGCGGCCGCGGCAGCTTCGCCGGGAGGCATGCCGCGGGCGATATTGTCGGCGGTTTCGGTTTCGAGATAGGCGGCGATTTCGCGCGCGCGTTCTTCGTCCCACCAGCGCCGTTTGATGAACCGCCGCCAGCTCATAGGACACCGGGCCGCGGCCGCAGGACCTGGTTGACGGCGCGCGCCGCCCGCTCCCAGCGGGTCATCTCCGCGCTCAACTGCCTTCGCCCGGAGGACGTCAGGCGGTAGTAGCGCGCCTTGCGATTGTTCTCCGAGGTTCCCCAGAACGAGGCGATCCAGCCGCGGTCTTCCAGACGGTGGAGCGCGGGATAGAGCGAGCCATGTTCCACCTGTAGAACGTCTTCCGAGCGGCGCTCGATGGCGTAGGCGATGCTGTGGCCGTGCGCGGTGCCCGGCGCTAGCACCTGCAGGATCAGCATGTCGAGCGTGCCTTGTAAAATATCGCTTTGCGTTGGTTTCTTGCCCATGGCCACGGACACCCGGGTGTTTTCCGGAAGAACATCTACCGGAAAAGTACCTTCAGATTATACGCGGCTCTCCGGAAAAGGTTAGGCTGCCGACGGAGTGTCCTGTCCCGTGAGACGCTCGATGATGCCCAGCAGGAGCGGCAGATCGACAGGTTTGGTGGCGTAATCGTCGCATCCCGCCTCCAGGGCTTTCTCCATGTCGCCCAACATGGCGTGCGCGGTCAGCGCCACCACCGGTATCCCGCGGGTGGCCGCGTCGCTCTTCAAAATACGCGCGGCCTGCCAGCCATCTATCTCTGGCAGGCTCAGGTCCATGAGCACCAGGTCGGGCCTTTCGCGCCGCGCCAGTTCCACGCCCTGCCGGCCGTCCGCCGCCAGTTCAACCTGGTAGCCGCGGCGCCGCAATCGCTTGGTGAGCATGTCACGATTCAACTCGTTATCTTCGATCAGTAGAATCCGGCACATCTGTTTTTCAATCCTCCGTTTGGGACAATGCGGGCTCGGGTTTCTCCGCGGGCAGCCGGATCGAGAAGCGGGAGCCCCGCCCGGCCTGGCTCGATACCGTAATGTCGCCGCCCATAAGCTGGCAATACTTCTTGCTGATGGCCAGGCCAAGCCCGGTCCCGTTGTACTTCCTGGTAGCCGAACCATCCACTTGCGAAAAGGGCTGGAACAGCTTGCCCAGGTTTTCGGGAGCGATGCCGATGCCGTTGTCGGAAACGTGCACCTCGGTCCACTCGCTGCCGGCATCCCGCAAGCGGTTCACGGCCACCGAGACGCGGCCTTGCTCGGTGAACTTGCATGCATTATTCACCAGGTTCAGCACGCTCTGGCGGAATTTTGACAAGTCCGCAAAGGCCCACCGGGCGTATTCGGGGCAGTCGATCTCCAGTACATTCCCCTGGCGGCGCGCCAGCGGCCGGACGGCGTTGCAAACATCTTCCAGAACCAAGGCGACGTCCACGTTTTGCGGCCACAGTGTCTCGCGGCCCGCCTCGATCTTGGACAGGTCCAGGATGTCGTTGATGATGCCCAGCAGGATGTGTCCGGAGCGTTCGATCTTCTCCAGGTCGGCGCGAACCTCTTCCTGCTCGGGGCCGATGTAATCCTCATGCAGCATCTGGCTGTAGCCGATGATGGCGTTCAATGGTGTGCGGAGCTCGTGGCTCATGGCGGCCAGAAAAGCGCTTTTGGCGCGGTTGGCATCCTGGGCGGCGTCGCGCGCGGCCGTGAGCTCGGCCTGTATACGCTTGAGCTCGGTCAGTTCCTGCGCCAGCCAAACAAACCCTACCAGCGCGCCCGGCGGGCTCCGCAGCTCGGCGGAGGAGAACAGCACCGGTACGGGCCGGCCGCCGCGGGACAGATAGGTGCGCTCGAGGCCGGCGGCGCCCGGCGGCGCCTCCCCCTCCTCTACCAGGCTGAGTGCCTGGCGGCCGATCAGTTCGCCGTCGCGATACCCCAGCAGTTCGCACGCGCGCGGATTGACCCGCTCGATGCGCCCGTGCCGGTCCGTGACGATCATAGCTTCCCCCATGGAGCACAGCACGTTGTCGACATAATCCTTGGAAACCGTGGTCTGGCCCAGCCTCTCCACCATGGCGTTGAACGCCGTGGCGAGTTGTCCGACCTCATCCGTGCGCTCCACCGGCGCGCGGTAACGCAGATCGCCGCCGCCGACCCGGCGCGTGAAACCGACCAGCGCGTCGAGAGGATGCAGCAGCCGGCGAAGACCCCAGTATTGGGCCGCGCACATGGCGGCCAGGCCGAACAGGATGACGCCGGCGCCGCGCAGAAGCATGCCGCGGAACAGAGAGCGCTCCTTTTGCATGGAGAGACCCATGCGCAGAACGCCCATAATAGAGCGCTGGTCGGGTGTGGCCTCCCATTCGACCAGCCGGTCGCCATTCGGCGAGAGCACGGGCACCCGGATTTCGACGCGCCCTTCCCGGCGGCGCTCCGCAGTCTCGGCGGTTGCTAATGCGGCGCCGGCCGCCGGGGCGGGAAGGTTTTTCAGAAGGTCGGCGCGGCCCCAGGCGCCGATCCGCCCGCCGGAGGCGTTCAGGACCTCCAGAAAGAGTACGTCCTCGTTGGAGGATGCGGATTCGAGCAGTCGCTGCGTCTCGGCCCGATCCCCCACCAACAACGCGAACTGCAGCTCCTTGGCCAGGAATTGGGCGATCGACTCGCCCCGTAACTCCAATTGCCGCTCCAGTGCCTGGCTCTGCACGAACAGGAAAATGCCGAGCAGCAGGCAGGCCGAAGCGGTGTGCAAAGCGATGGTAGCGGCCAGACCCTGGGTGAGCAGGCTGGCGGAAAAGCGCAACTTCAGCCTCTCGAACATGTTCATCGCAGAATCCCCACATCCGGATGGGAGGGCGCCGCGAACTCAATCCCGAACATGCGCAGGATCTTGGCGTTCACCGCGACGTTCACTTTTTTGGGGCTTTCCCAGCACGCGCAGTCCGCCTGTTCCAGGCAACGGCGGACCAGATCAGCGGTTTGCTCCCCGATCGCGCGGTAATCGGGGAAAATGGCCGCCGCGGCGCCCGCGCGCAGAAAGGCGGGCGAGAAACCCACGATGGGCAAGCGGTTTTCCAGGGAGGCCATGATCAGAGGGCGGGCCGTCGCGCTGTTGTAAAGAGTTCCATCGGGAAAGCAGATGACCAGATCCGCCTTTTTGCGCAAACTGAGGAACGCCGGCAGCAATTCATCAGGCGCGGCGCAATCGGCGCTCTCGATCGACGTGAAATCCGGGCCCTGGCTGCGAATCTGCGCGGCGGAAGGGTCGCGGCGGGTGGGATTCCGGATGACTGCCACGCGCGTCCTGTTCGGGAAGAGCCTGTGAAGTTCCGCGAGCAGCGTGCGCACCGGGATGTCGAGGCAGACTCCCGCACGCACGGTCTGGAGCGACCCGGTGCGATCGACCTCGAGCGTCATCGTGGAGATGGTCATAGCCGGCGATGACCGTCCGTGTACCGCCCGCACCGCTTCCGAACCCACGGCTACCACTACCGATGGCTTGCGCGCCAGTTCCTGGATAAAGTCCGAGGCGAAGTTGGCGGCGTTCAGATCCAGCAGATTTAGCGCGACACTATCGCCCGGCAGCCGCAGCCGCAGACCTTTCACCGCCTCCGCGCACGGATCGAGAGCGGATGGAAACACCACCGCCACACGCTTCGATGCGGGGGCCGTGCCGGCTACCGGGCCGCCCCATAGAGCGCGCCAGCCAAGAGGGGCTGCTAACGCGGCGCACATGGAGCGGCGGGAGATCATCTGTCTTATTCACCATGCGTCCGGATCAGCTTCACCAACGCCGCACGGCCGTCAGCCGGGATCTGATCCGCAGTGTTGTTCAGGGGCCATGTGGTCGGGTAACTGTACCGCCGGTTGAGCGCGTTGCGGACGCCCCCGACACACTCGAAGCCACGCAACAAAGGACTCCGGGAGAGGGTGGCATTGGCCGGCACAATCAGCGAGGCGGCTTCCGCCACGGGCATATCTCCTGACAGGGCGGCTTCGCCCGGCGCGACAGAGGTTGCGGGGTCCGCGGAAGTATCGTCGGCACTCAATGCTAAAGTGCCGGCCAGCAGCAAAAGAATCCGTAAAAGGCGCATCGCAACCTCAACCGGCAAAAATGGTGAGCCCTCCCTTGGCGGACACACCAAATCTCTTATCGGCGGATGAAGCGGCTACTTTAGGCGGGAACCAGGAACCACGCGCCATTTCAGCAGGGTCCACAAGGCTTCCCAGCCGTCGCGGGCGCGGATCTTCTTGCCCTCCGCGATGCCGCGCGCGTTGTAACTGACCGGCACTTCGTGAATGCGGTAGCCCATGCGGCGCGCCCGGGCGGTAACCTCAGGACAGAACTCGAACCGGCGGCAGCGCAGGGGAATCCGGCGCAGGACCGTGGCGCGAAACGCTTTGTATGCGGTGGCCTCGTCGGTCAGTTGCGCGTTGTACAGCAGATTGGCCGCCGCGGTCAGAATCCGGTTGGCGATGCGGTTCCGGCGCGCCATCGACGGGGGCTCTCCGAGAAAGCGGGATCCATAGACAATGTCTGCCCGTCCGTTGACGATGGGTTCGAGGAGGCGCACATAATCGCGAGGATCGTACTCCAGGTCGCCATCCTGGATCAACACGATATCGCCGGTGGCCACCCCGATTCCGGTGCGAATCGCCGACCCCTTGCCGGCGTGCGCGATGCGCCGATGCACCACGCCGGTGAGCGTGCGCGCGGTGCCGTCCGTGGACCCGTCGTCGATGACCACGATCTCCATGGCGCAGCCCGCCGGGAGGGGCGCCTGACGAACGCGCTCCAGGACCTGGCTGAAGGTGCGGAATTCGTTGTAGACCGGGATGATGATGGAGACCTTCATGGCTTCCGCAGAACCGCGAAGAGCGACTGGCCGAAAGGCGGCGGCGCGATGGCCTCCAGACGCGACATCCACGGCACAATCCATCGGTCGAATATTTCGATTTGAACCGCGGACTGCTGCTGGCGGCGGAAAACGTGCGCGTTGATCCACCAGCCGAAGAAGCCGATGGCGTTCACGTAGTGGAGCTTGTCGATGCCCAGGCCGGCGGCGCGCGCCAGGGCGGTTATTGCGGGGCGGTCGTAGCGCCGGAAATGCTCCAGGTTCCGGTCGATAGGGCCATAGAGCGACCGGTGGGCGGGCGTCAGTAGCAGGATAGCGCCCCCGGGCTGCAGGATCGACGCCATGGCCTCCAGAGCGCCGCGATCGTCTTCGATATGCTCCAACACATTCAGACAGACGCAGCAATCGGGACCGAACCGGGCAATACCGGCGAACGTGCGGCTGCCCGGTTCGCACACCAGCGCGTGCAGGTTCGGCCGGCCGGAGTATCGCTCCTTTAGCCGCTCGCTGCAGGCCGCCTCCACGTCCACCGCGACCACCAGCTCGCGGTCCAGTAGCCATCCGGTAAAGTTGCCGATGCCGCAGCCCACCTCAACCACCCGCTGTCCCAGCGCGGGCGCTACCAGGCGGGCCTGCCACGCGAAATAATTCGCCGCGCGTGCCATGCGCTCCTGATCTGTTATGGTGTAGGCTTCTGGCATTCAATAATCCGTTCGGCATGGGCGCCAGCGACCTGATGGAGCTGGCGCTGGCGGCGCTGCTGCTGGCGTTCGCGCTGGCATGGCGTCCGCTGATCGAGCCTTTTGCACAGCGGCTGGCGCAAAAGCCCGCCTGGTCCATGCTGCTGCTGGCCGCCCTGCCGGTGGTTCTGCGGCTGGCGCTTCTGCCGCGTCATCCCGCACCCGTACCGGATATTTATGACGAATTCAGCCATCTGCTGGTTGCGGACACGCTGCGGCATTTCCGCCTGGCAAACCCGGCGCACCCGCTCTCTCAATTCTTCGAAACGTTCTTCGTGCTGCAACAGCCCACCTACAGCTCAATCTACCCGATCGGGCAAGGCCTTTTGCTGGCGCTCGGCTGGATCATCTTCGGCTCGGCCTGGGCCGGTGTCGTGCTGGCCGTGGCGGCCCTCGGCGCGGCATGCTATTGGACGCTGCGGGCGTGGACCACTCCGGGCTGGGCGCTGGCGGGCGGCTTGCTCGCGGTGATGGAGTTCGGCCCGCTGAACCAGTGGATGAACAGCTATTGGGGCGGGGCGCTCCCCGCGGTCGCCGGCTGCCTGGTTTTCGGGGCGCTGCCGCGCCTGCGGCGGGGCGGCGGCGTGGGCGGCGCGATTCTGCTCGGCCTGGGCCTGGCGATCCACCTGCTCACGCGTCCCTACGAATCGATCTTCCTGTTGATCGGCGTGGCCCTGTTCGTCTTTCCCGGATGGCGGCCGTTGACCAGGTCTTTGTCAGTCGCGGCATTAGTCGTGCTGCCCGCCATAGGCGTCACTGTGCTCCAGAACAAGCAGGTAACCGGCAGTTGGTCTACCCTGCCCTATACGCTGAGCCAGTATCAATACGGGGTGCCCGCGGCCCTGACATTCCAGCCGAGTCCGGAACCGCACCTCCCTTTGACCCGCGAACAGGAACTGGATTACAAGATGCAGCTTTCCTTTCGCGGGGAGCGCGAGGAAACCATGGGAAGCTATCTGCGGCGGCTGGCGTACCGCATCCGCTACTATCGATTCTTCTTTATGCCGCCGCTATACCTGGTGCTGCCGCTTTCTTTTCTCGCTTTGCGGCAGCCACGCTACGCGCGGGTGTTTCTGTGTTCGCTGATCTTTGCCCTGGGAGTCAACTTCTTTCCGGCATTCCAATATCACTATATGGCCGGGGTGGCGTGCCTGTTTGTCCTGATCAGCATCGCCGGGCTTCAACAATTAGACCGGCTGAGCCCGCTGGCGGCTCGCGTCATCTTCCTCTTGTGCTTCGGGCAGTTTGCCTTCGAATACGGCCTGCATGTTTTCAGCGGCGACAAGTGGTCCCTGGCATTGCGAAATCTGGAGCGCCGCGTTCAAATCAACAGCCAACTCGCTGTGATGCCCGGCAAGCAACTGGTATTCGTACGCTATTGGCCGCACCATATCTTCCAGGACGAGTGGGTCTACAATGCGGCGGCTATCGACGGGGCGCCGGTGGTGTGGGCGCGCGACCTGGGCGGGGAAGAGAACGAAAAGCTACGCCGCTATTATCCGGATCGCGCCGCGTGGCTGCTGGAGCCCGACGCGCGGCCACCGCGCCTGTCGACGTATGCGGCGCCGGCCCCCGTGCCTTAAGCCGGCCGTGTAACTTATAGGTCCGCGTCGCCGAACAGCGGCCGGCCGGCCAGCGATGCGTGGAATCCAAAGGCTGCCAGGGCGATCACGCTGAGCACGGCGAACAGGGATGCGCCCGCGTACCAGACCGAGAAATCCGCGGTGATGGGAAACAGGATCATCAATACGGCCGTGAAGGAGGCTGCAATCAGGGCCAGCAGTCCGAAGCGCAACATCACAAAAACGACCAGGGCTGTCCGTACGGCGGCAAAGACTGCCGAGGTCACTGGAGCGGCCGTCACGGCCAGGGAGGCCAACCCGACTTGCAGGAGCCCAAAGGCCACGGCCGCCAGCCAGTCGCGCCGCAGGACCACGCGCAACCCGAAGATGACTACAAACCCGACGAGCGCCTGAATCACGCTGTTGGGAATTGCCGTCAGGAATGCCCCAATCACACCGCTTACGCCGAGCAGCGAATCCAGCACTACCGTAGGGTTGACGGTGGAACCGGAGCGCAGGGCTACGAACTCATGGAACTCCGCCAGCAGTCCGGAAACCATCCCCAAGGCCAATCCCACCAGCAGATCGCGGCCGACCAGCGGGTCGTGAAAGCCGCCCGCCAGCAGCCTGGTCCAGCCGATCATGCTCTGCGGCCAACGGCGGCGTGCGACGGGCTCCACGGCCATGTAGAGAACCCACACGAACGCGGCCATGAACAGCGCGAAGCCCAAGGCGCCCAGGAAGAGGATGATTTCGCTCAGGGCCGCTACGTGGGAGCCGCCGAACACCCAGATCAACATGCACGCGGTGGCCGTGAAGCCGGCCAGGCGTGCGGCGCCGCGCCGGTCGCCGCGCTCGCGGCGCAGGTTGTGAAGCGCCAGCAACACCGCGGCCGTCAACAGCAGCGCCGCGATGCCCAAGCCGACGAACACGAATGTCTTCAGGTTGGCGTTGAGCTGGAAGGACTGCATGCGCGCCGGACGGGTCCAGGGCCCCACGATCTGAAAGTAGCTGGGCTTGCCGCGCCAGGCGGCCGCCTCCACGCGTACCGGGTTGGAAGCCTGGCCGAGCGAACCGGTCCAGGCGGCGCGCGCGTCGCAAATGCCCAGTGGCGTCCACTGCGGTGTCGCGGGCGAGAAACGCGATATGTCGAGACCCGCGGCATCGAAGAGGCGCTTCCAATCGGGCGGCGGCGCCTCGCCTGAGGTCTTGTCCACCTGCGGCGGCACCGCGTCAAACTCGATGAGGCGGCCCTGCGGATCGAGCGAGATCGAAACCATGCCGGAGATGGTGGACGCCGGGTCGTCAAGTGAGACGGAGCTTGGGCCGAACGCCGCGGGTTCCAGTGAACGCGGGCTCTCGCGATACCAGAAATCGATGATGGACGGCTGCGAGTTGCCCAGGCGATGTTCCCAGCGGTCCGGCGATTTATCGATGCGCTCCACATATTGCAGGTAGTCGCGATCGTAGTTGAAACCGTAGGCCACCCCGACCGGCTTATCGAGATATCCGAGAGCCCGGGCAAGATCGCGGCTCTTCTCCGCGAGGACCACCGGAGGATGGTCCATGGCTACCCTGGTCACCAGGTTTACGCGGGGCGCCAGGAACATGACCCCAACCAGGCACGCTACGGTGGCGGCCATACAGAGGATACCCGGCAGGGGCCGCAACCCAATTGCCTGGCCGGCGGCCGCCACTAGGTCGGGCGAAGGGGTCTCGCCGGCGGCCAGAGCGGCTGCCAGCGGGTCGCCCCCCGGCAGCGCCGCGGCTACCGCCAGAGCGCTGGCCGGCCGCTGGCGAGGATCGGCCGACAGGCAGCGCCGGATCACGCGCTCCACCGCCGGGTCCAGGTCCTTGACCACGGTGGTGAGGCTGGCCGGCGTCGACGATTGCTGCAAGCGGATCATCTCGGCCAGCGTTCCGGCTTCGAACGGCCGCTTGCCCGCGAACATCTCATACAGCACCAGGCCCAGCGCGTAGATGTCGCTGCGCGCGGTCACCTCGCTGCCGGAAAGCTGCTCCGGCGCCATGTAGGCCGGCGTGCCTTCGCGCGCCTGCGCCTCGCGCAGTTCTCCCGTGACGGCGGCCAGTCCGAAATCCGTGATGAAGACCCGGCCCTGGCTGTCGACCATGATGTTGGACGGCTTCAGGTCGCGGTGCAGCACGCCCTTATCGTGCGCCGCGGCCAGGCCGGCGCAGATGCGGCGCGCGAACTCCACCGCCTTGTCGGCGGGCAGGCGGCCGATGCGCCGCAGCAGCGAGCCCAGGTCTTCGCCGTCGATGTATTCCATCGACAGGTACGGCCGGCCGTTCACTTCGCCCAGATCGTAGACGCGGCAGACATTGGGATGCGAAACCTGCCGCGCCACGCGCACTTCATTGTGAAAGCGCGCCAGCATGCCGGCATCGCGGGCCATGGATTCCGGCAGGAATTTCAGGGCCACCGGCTGATCGAGGGTCAGGTCGTTCGCCCGGTAGACCTCGCCCATGCCGCCCTTGCCCAGCAACCCGATGACCTGATAGCGGGCGGCCAGCACCATCCCGGCGGCAAAGAGTCCTTCGCCGGAGGAGACCCGCGCCGGCACGCTGGCGGCGCGCGATTCCCCGCCGGACGGCGTGGCGGCCATCACCATCACCGCCGTTTCGGAGTTATCCGCCACGGGCTTGCCGCAAGCCAGGCAAAAACGGCTCGTATCAGGGATCTCCGAGGCGCAGGAAATGCAGCGGGTCATGGGCGTTTATCTTGCTACTGTAGCATCCGCTAAGGCGGGGCGACCGGCTGCGGGCCATCTTGTCATGCAACTTGGTGGTTGCATTTCATCCGCGAAACCTGCTATTCTGCAACCCGAAGGTTGCATATATGAATACCGGCCGCATCGAGAAGAAGATCCTGCTGCGCGCTCCGCTGGCGCGAGTCTGGCGCGCCCTTTCCGACTCCACCGACTTCGGGACCTGGTTCGGCGTGAAGTTCGATGGCCCCTTCGCGCCCGGCGCCCGCGTTCACGGCGTCATCTCTCCCACCACGGTGGATCCGGAAATCGGCCGCGCCCAAAAGCAGTACGCGGGCCTGGCGTTTGAGATTGTCGTCGAGCGGATGGAGCCTGAACGCCTCATCTCCTTCCGGTGGCATCCCAATTCCGTGGATCCCGGCGTCGACTACTCGGCCGAGCCTACCACTCTGGTGGTCTTCGCCCTGGAAAAAGTACCCGAAGGCGTCCTGCTCACCGTAACCGAATCCGGTTTCGGCCAAATCCCGCTGGCGCGTCGTGCCAGCGCTCTCCGTGCGAACGAGCAGGGTTGGAACGCGATGGTGAAGGTGCTCGAGGTCTACGTTGGCCGCACGCCCTAGCTCGCACACCCGCACCGGGACGAAGCACTCCGCGCCGCTTTTCGCGGCGCTGGGCGACCAGACGCGTCTGCGGCTGGTAGCGCGTCTCTCGGATGAAGGGCCGCTGTCCATCGCCCGGCTCTCCGCCGGCTCCCACGTCACGCGCCAGGCGATCACCAAGCATCTGCGGGTCATGCAGGGCTCGGGCCTGGCCGACTGCACGCGGCGCGGGCGTGAAAGCGTGTGGCGGCTGAACCGGAATCGCCTGGCGGACGCCCGCCGCTATCTCGATGTCATTTCGCGGCAATGGGATGATGCGCTTGGCCGGCTAAGGCAATTTGTCGAGGACGGGTCCTAGAGACAGCCGGGTGAACTGAACTGAACAACGGATGCTCCCCCGTGCGAGAACCTCTTCCGGGTCCACCAAAATTGCTTTCGGCATAATAAACCCGTAACTCCTCAATTCGGTTTGGTGGCGCAGCATTTTAGAGCGCCACGTTTACCGCTACTGGGGCGGCAACCCCAGTTGGCTTCTTCCGAGCGCGGTAAGATCGTTCTCCGTACCGCGTCCCCGAAAATCGACTTCGAAGTCGTCGGGAGCGAAATCCGGCGGAGTCCGGCCAGCCAGGAAGGCCGGTGCTTGCCGGGCCATGTAGGACGTGTTCTTGGCGCACCCTACGGTCGCTCCGATATACATGACATTGCTGTAACCCGGCCCTCTGTGTGCGTCTTCGACCGCGTGCACCACATCGGAGAGCCAGAACACCGCGTCGCCGGGTTCCATCACCGGGATCGAAGTGAGCCCTTCGAGAAGCGGAGCGTGCCATTGCGGCAGCACCGATAGCGCCCGGCCCGGCATCGCCCCGCACAAGTCGCTTTCGGGAACGTCGTCCTGCAGCGCACGTAGGAGCATGTACACCATGCTGTTCGCGATCGGGATCAACTGCAGCGTGCCGTCCCCTTTGCCTTGCCGCGTCAGAGCGGTCCAGCCTTGGAAGGTGCGAAACATGGAGCAGACGGCCGGAGAAGGAATCTCGCGCACATCCGGCCGAAAGGCGGCATCGAAGGGATCGTAATCGCGCCAGTTGCCCGCGAACACGTGGCGGTAGACACTGCGGAAATTCTCGTCGAGCCAGCGCTCCACCGAACCGCCATCGCAGTGCGGCGAAATGCCGAGGGAGGTGGATCCGGGCGGCCGCCGCCGGATGCGGTCGGCGTACACCGGCGTCTGCTCGGGATCGAAGTGACGGCGGCCCTCGCTTTCGGCACGCCACAGGCGGTTCATAAAGATGCGCGCTCGGGTGAGCGATTCCGCTTGGCGGGCTTGCACCTGGGGACGCGACCAATAAATGCCGTAGATCTGGGGCTTGCTCATCCCCAGGTTGCCGAAATACTTATCTTCGGCGGCATGCGCGAGTTTCTCGTCCAAATGGTTCTCCTCCACATACCTGCCGATCTCTTCATTCCAGGCGCACGCCTGCTCGGGCGCGAAAACATTTCGGATTATGCACGCGCCGCGGTCTTTGATTCTGGCAATCGTGTCCGGCGCCACCCCTCCGCGCGCGATGTCCGGGTACGTAACGATCGGGATAACCGGCTCGCCGGCGTCGCGTTCATTTACGATCTGCGCAACTCTGCGGCGCAATTCGGCTTCGGTATCGCGAAAGACCTCCGCATGATTTGGAAGCGCTTTCCGCAGGTTCCTCTTTACCTGACCGATGGCTTCGGGTAGATTCTCAACTTCAAGCGGCATGGTTTTTGTTTCCTCGAGTTAGACAGTCCCAGGGTTCCGGGAGGGGCCGCGGCCCTTCTCGTCGCCTATGTGGAGATTGTAGGGCGGCGCTTGTAGCGGGGCTGACAGAGAGAGGCCAATTTCCGATACAATTCGGACAGCCTGGGAGCGGTAAACGTCCGAACCGGGGGGTGGATGATTGAAGCTACAATTCGAACACATTACCTTTCCGAAGGGCTGTTCCATTCGCATATATAACCGGCAAATACCCACGATTCCTTTCGAGTGGCACCACCATCCGGAGTACGAATTAACCCTGACGCTGAATAGCCGCGGGTGGCGGTTCATCGCCGATCATATTGGCCCGTACGATTCGCAGGACTTGGTTCTGGTGCCTTCGGACATGCCGCACACCTGGGCATCCACGTCGGCGATCGATGAGAGCAGCCCGCACACCGCCGTGGTGGTCTGGTTCACCGGAACTTGGGCTCTCCGGCTGGCGGATGTATGCCCCGAATTCTCCGGTCTTCGGAGATTGCTGAAAAGAGCGGCCCCGGGACTCAGTTTTCTTCAGCCGGCGGGAGCCCGGATGGAGTCGCGCCTGCCGGACTTGCTGTCGGATTCGCCGCGCCAACGTCTCGAAACAGCGCTGGAACTGCTGAGCGAGTTAGCCGATATCGAGGCGACGCCCCTGGCGACGCAGATTACGGCTCGGCCTGAAGCCTCCATCGAATCTGAGCAGTTGACCCGGGTACTGAATCTGTTACACAAGCGGTTCGCGGAGCCGATCCGGGTGGAAGATTTGTGCTCGGTGGGTAACCTGTCGCCGCGATCCCTGCACCGGTTGTTTGTACGCCATGTCGGGCAGAACCTGAGTGATTACCTGGGCAGGTTGCGAATCGGGCGCGCCTGCATGCTGCTGGTGGAAACAGACCGGCCTATCAGCGTAATTGCCTCCGAGGCAGGGTTCTCTAATCTGTCCAATTTTAACCGGCGCTTCCGGGAGGCGCGGCGTATGACGCCGAAGGACTTCCGGCGCTTTGTTGTGAAACATAGCCGCATGCCCGGCTCACCGACGAAGGAAGACCTGACCAAACGGTCTCCGTCGTTGGAAATGCGGACGAAGCGGTTGAACTCAGAGACATCCGGAGCCGGAACGGGCGCGAGTCTCGCGCGATGAGCATATAGCTCACTCGGCTCCGTGCCAACGCATTTCAGGCCTGCTGAGTGGTTGGGACAACCAGGTGTACCCAAATCACGCCCCAGGCAAGAGAACATCCCCTTCCCCCACAACCACTTGCCACAATCCCCACCCGCCGCCCCCAATCCCCATGCTTTCATAGTGAACGAGAAGGCTACCATGTCCCTCCAACCATCACTCACCACGCCACAACAACAAGTCCTGGCACTAATCGCCTGCGGGTTCACCGCCACGATCGCCGCGCACCACGCCGGCGTCCATCGCAACACCGTAGCCAACTGGCTCCGTACCGAGCATTTCAGGTCCGCCCTCGAGCAGGCCCGCGCCGATAAGGACCTCCTCTACAGGGACCAGGCCGAGACTCTGGCCGCCTCCGCCATCGAAAGCCTGCGCATCCTCATGACCGATCCCGGCGTATCCGACTTCATCCGCCTCAGAGCCACCGTCGCGCTGCTCAATCACACCGCGAAATTCCTGCAAGGCTCGGGCGCCGTGATGGTTCTTCCCAAATCGGCCGATGAAATCCTGAAATCCGTGCACAAGGATGCACAACCGCCTACGCCCGCCGAACCCGAACCCCAGCCCTCCGCGCCGCCTGACGCAGGTGGATCGCGCGATTTCGCCTGGCAGGCGCGCTCCCAGCCCGCCGGACTCAAGCTAACGGATACACGCCCGGCGCCTGCAGCGGCGCCCCCTCCAGCTTCATATCGTAATGAAACGCCTTTGGCTGCAAATCCAGCGTCGGTGACATCATCCGTTCCCACGTGATCTCCTGCCCGGATCTTCCCCCTTCTGCCGCATTTCCCTTGCAGTTGGTGCGCCCGCGCGCGCCCACGATCGGCTCCGAAACGTCCTGATACCTCTCGTAGGGACAACCGGTCACAAGAGTTCCAGGAATAGATTCCGTTAGCCCTCAAGCATTTGTGCCGGCCGACGGGCTGCGCGCGCGCAACCGTCGGGTACCTTGAGATTGAAAAAGGTTTGCGCAGCCAGCGCGCCAGGAAAGATCCCCATCCATGTCACAACCACAACCCGCACAGCCGGGCCAACCGCAGTATCAGATTTCAGCGCTCTATCAGTTTCCGGTCTATGCGACGCGGGCCGCATATCAGCAGGCTACCGGACAACAGGCTCCCCCGTTTGATTCCACCAGGCCGCTCAAGGGCTGGATGGACCCGGCGCCTTCCGGCCAGCCGTATAACGTGTTTGATGCGACGGCCTCGGCAACTGGATACGTGGCCAAGCTCAACCTGGATCCTGCGGACGCGGCCACCCTCAACCTACCGGGAGTGTACATCTATCCGGCGTATGTGCCCGCGCCCACCGACGCCATGGAATGGGGGCCGCTAGGTCCCATCGGACCCCTGGATCCAAGCACGGTGTGCACACAGCCGGACGCACAGCAGACGGCCAATGAGATCGCGGCGCTGTATCCCGGCCAGGTGTTATCCATACAGCAAGAGAACGCCGGGGTCTATCACATCGTTTACGGCACCGATCCGCGGCGGCAATGGTACATCGTGGTCGGGGCCGGCAGCAATGCGCCGGCATTGCCGGCTGGATCTCTGATCGCCGCGAAATATCAACAAGGAGTGGGCCACCCCTACCACTGGGCCATGCAGCCCGCCGCGGGCAGCTCGAACCAGAAGCCCGAGCTCACCTGCATCTTCGATACGCCGGTGACGGCCGCTCCCGCGGGAGCCGTCATCATGCCGGCGCCCATTCGTCCCCTGCTCCCCAATGAGCAGATCGTGCATCTGCCCGGCTCGCTGTTCAGCCAGGCGGGCACCTGGGTGGTGGAGCGCACTGACCTTCCGCAGCCTCAGGCGCCCGAGACCAACGATCAGCAATTCGCGGATCTGAAAGCCGACATGGCGGCCATACAAACTTCGTTGGGCGCGATTCAAACCAAGCTAGGAGCTTAAAACATGGCGACCACCCCAGTACCCACTGCCACCTCCAGCCCCGAACCGGCGTTGATCGTGGCGGTTCCCTCCGATCCGGCCAGCGCCGCCGCATTTGCCGCCGGCAATCTGTTTGTGTTCCTGTGCACCCCGGTCGGCCAGAAGATTTCCTCCGACGCGGAGACCGCCGGCAAGGCCATCGCCGATGTGGTGAAAGGCCTGGCGCAGGACGTGGTCAACATTTTCCGCGGCATTCATTTGTAACGCTGTCGGCTGCATGGGGGATAATGGAAGATCTCCGGCATGCCGAAGGTCTTCCCTTGTTACTCCGCCGCGGATCGCCAGCTTGCGCGTGAACTGGCGGCATTCCTGGAACGCGGCACCGGCGTAGAGGTCCTGCTGGAGGAAGGCGAAATGCGGGCCGGAGTGGATGTCCTCACCAAGGCCGAAGAAGGCCTCTCGGCGGACGTGATGCTGGTGCTGCTTTCGCCGGAAGCGGTCCCGGCCCGATGGGTCCTGGAGCGCTGGAAATCCGTGCTTTGGGCGCGGGCGGCCGAAATGGGCACGGCTGTGGCGACCGTGCTGTGCCGCGACTCGAAGTTCCCCGACCTGCTGCGCCGCAAGAATTTCTTCGACCTTCGCCGCGATCGTCTGGCCGCATTCCGTTCCATCAAACGATGGCTGATGTCTTTGTCGCCGCTGCCGCGGAAAGCGCCCTTCACTCCCGCGCGGCAGCCGTCTTTTGCCGGGTGCGGACAAGAACTGGAACTCCTGTGCGCCACGCTCGCCGACACGCCGGGCATGGCTGTGGTGGAGGCGGGCGCGGGCGCGGGTAAGACGGCGCTGGCGCTGGAATTTGCCCGCCGCCATCAGGAAGACTTCGACGCGGTCTTCTGGCTGACCTGCGGATCGCGTACCGCGGCCGCCCTGGCCGGCGATCTGGCCGCGCAGTTGGGCGTGCGGCTGGACCGCGATCTGGAATCCAACCTGAATGAGCTGCGCCGCCTGTGTGCCCGCTACCGCTGCCTGATAGTCCTCGACGATGCGATGGTCTCCACCGCCGCGTTGCTCGCGCCGCGCGGGCGAACGTCGGTCCTGGTCACCACGCGGCACGCCGGCCTGGCTGCCACCCTCTCCGCCGGCGCCGTTTCACTCAATGGAAGCTTTCCCAAAGATTCCGGACAACTGGCCGATACCATCGGCGCGCTGGATGGCGCGCCACAACGCATGCTGTCAGCGGCGTGCGCCTGCGCGGCTACCGGCTTTCCACTGGATATGGCAGCTTCCACGGCTGGCATCCAGCCGGAACAAGCTTGCGGAATTGTAGCGGGGCTGCTGTCGAAAGACGTGCTGGCGCCGCTCGATGAAAACGGGCCGCGGTACCTCGTTCCGGCGATGGTGCGGCAGTGCGTGGCCTTGCCTGCGGAGAACGGAGCGTGGGCGCGCCGTCACACGCGAGCCGTGGCCAACCTGTTCGTCGCGCGGGACGCCGGAGGCCCGGATCTGACCCCCTACTGGCCTGATCTGCAACACGCGCTCACCTGGGCTGTCGCGGCGGATTGGCCGCTGGCCTCCCAGTTGGCGCGCCGCGCAGTGGCCTGGGCAAAGACGCAGGACCGCCTCGCCGAAGCGTTCGAGATTCTACAGGATTGGTCGCGAGCCGCCCAGCGCTGCGCCGACCACCGCGCGCTCGAAGATTGCGCCTGGGAGCAAATCTGGATTTTGGAGCATTGGGGCCGCAGCGTCGAAGCCGGCGAAATCCAACGCACCCGCCGCGAAGAATATGCCGGCCAAATGTCTCTCAACTTTGATTAATATGCCGGGCCTGTGGTTGGGCATGGGGCTGGTCGTGCCCTTAGCCGCCTGTGCCATGAATCTACCGCATTACGACCTCGAGTCGCTCGTATACATGAGCACCGATGTGGTCACCGCTACAGTTTCGGTGAGGCCGGAGCATAAATTCGTGGCCACCGTTACCGGCGCCGTGTATGGCTCGATCGCGGCCGGCGACAGACTGGAGACTCTCTCCGATTTCCTGGGCTTCTTCCAACCCATGGAGGACGGTCAACGAGTGATATTGTTTCTCGACCGGCGGCCTCGCGCTCCGAATTTTCTTTACCCCGAGGCATCCAAATCTCCCTTCGCCGTGGCGCCTTCGGGCGTCTATCTGATCGATGTCTACCAGCACATTCATGAATATTGGCAGCAAAACAATCCCGGGCCCTACGTCGCGGAAGGCTATAGCCTCTTCCCGCAACGGTCAGCGCCGGCTAAGGAGCAGGATCTGGCGCTTCCATCGTTGGACGAAGTGAAAGCCCGGATTCTGGCGAGGTTGAAGTTCGTTCAATCCGTTCGCCCGCTGTTGGACAAAAGCGCCGGGCGTAAGGACGCCTCCGCGTTGACACGGTTCCTCGAAGAAAGATCCAAGAGCCGCGCCGGCTGTACCGGAAATGATGCCATCGCCGAGCGGATCACGGAGCAGATTCGGTCGTTGAATGATCCCGAACTGTTGCTTAAAATCCAACCGATCGCACCTGGCGTATTCTTCCCGGTCAACTTCATTCGGCCCGCCGCCGGCGAACCAGATAAATCCTTTGCGGCTGCCCGCGTCAAATTTCTGATACGGACGCTCTCCGACACCAAAAAAGATCTGCCATTGCGAGTCGGTGCGGTGGAGATCCTCCTGCAACTTAGTAAGTTTCACAGCAGCCCCGTGAGTGGCCCCGGCAAGCCTTTGCCGATCGACAACGAGTGGCTGGAAAGTGTGGCAGGCGAAATCCGATCCACGGCGAGAACCATTTTCGATGCTGAATCTGAGAACGGCCGCCTGCGCGGCCTCTGTTTGCAGTTTCTGGACTTGGGCGAACCGGAAAACGTAGCGGACGTGCGGCGGGTCTATGCCCGGACGCCATCCCAGGAACTGCGGTTCGACATCGAAGAAGCGCTCCTGGATGCCAGCGATGCGCTGTATGAGAGCCTGCATCCGCCAGGCGGCCCGGTCGCCAGCCTGGTGGCGTTAGCGCCGGAAGCTGGCTGCCAAAAGGCCGCCGCGGGCAAGATCATGTTCGTCGCGGACTATGACACGCGGCAGGATTTCTTTGAGCAATCCCTGTCGGCGCGGCGGTATTTTGTTCTGACTGATTTGCGGACAGGCCAGCGCGTCATTCTGGAGAGTCAACAAACATCGAACGCCGGGCGGCGCGGGCAAGACTGCATCGAGTTCAGCCGATCGTCCGATCTGCGGGCCGGCGATTACTCTCTGGCGTTTGAATATAGCCATAATGGTGACATTGTCAGCACCGGATACAAGCTGAGGCTGGCAGTCACCAATACGCCGGCGGGAAAAGTGCTGTCGGCTAAACCCGCGAACTAATCGTAGACAAAATGCAGCAATTTCTTCAGATCTTCCCAAGCCTCGCGCTTGGGACCGGTATTGTACGCGCGCAACAGGTAAGACGGATGATATGTGACCATCAGTGGAATATCATTCCACTTATACCAGTTACCGCGCATGCGGGTGACGCCTTCCTTACTTTGAGTGAGGTACTTCGCCGCCGTGGAGCCCAGCGCGCAGATAGCTTTGGGCCGGATCGATAGTAACTGCCGCGTGAGGAATTGACCGCAAATCTCCATCTCGTCGGGCTGCGGCGTGCGGTTCTCCGGCGGACGGCATTTCACCACATTGCAGATATACACGTCTTTGCGCAGCAGCGGGATGCCTTCCTTTTTGGCGGTGCCCTCGATCATCTGGGTAAGTAACTGGCCGGCGCGGCCCACGAAAGGGATACCCTGCGCATCTTCGTCGGCGCCCGGGCCTTCGCCCACGAACACCAGCTTAGTTTGTTCGTTGCCCACGCCGAAGACGATCTTATGGCGCTGCTCGTGCAGACGGCAGCGACGGCAATCGCCGATGTCTTCCAGAATTCGTAGAAGCGGTTCACCGCTCGCGGACGGTTGCGGCGCGGCAACCCTCACGGCCACGCGGGCGGTACCGCGGCGGTACAGAGTTTTGATCCCCAAGTCCTGGTAATACTCCAGATAGTGCCGTAGGGTTTCAGCGTCCATCAGTGGCGTAGCGGTGCAGCCGCAGTTTCAGAATTTCGTCGAAAATCCGGTCGGCTACTTCGCGTTTGGAGGCGCGCGGCACGGGAATCAGTTCCCCGGTTCGCAACGCCAGGACGGCTTCATTGTGGTCGGCTTCGAAACCCACCTCATCACCGCCCACCAGGTTGCCGACCACCATATCGCAATTCTTGGCTTCTAATTTGCGGCGCGTCTCCTGTTGCAGATTCTCGGTCTCGGCGGCGAAGCCTACAAGCAACCGGTCGCCTTTCTTGCGGCCCAGTTCGGCGAGAATATCCGGCGTCGGATCGAGTTCCAGGGAAAGCCGGGCGGCGGTCTTCTTCATTTTCTGCGCCGGCACTTTCGACAGATGGAAATCGGCCACCGCCGCTGCTTTGATGATGACCGTGGCGGGCTGCAGGTTCTCGAATACTTTGTCGCGCATCTCGCAGGCGGTGTGCACATTGATTAAGGTGCATCCCCGCGGCGGCGCGAGATGCACGGGACCGGAGATCAGGATGACTTTAGCGCCGCGCGCGGCCGCCGCCTCGGCCAGCGCGTATCCCATCTTGCCGCTGGAGCGATTGGAAATATAGCGCACCGGATCGAGCGGCTCTTGTGTCGGCCCGGCGGTGATCAGTACGGTCTCGCCATCCAGGTCGCGCTGCCGTCCGATCTCGGCTTCCACCGCCGCGGCGATGTGTTCGGGAGCCGCCAGCCGCCCGGGACCAATCATGCCGCAGGCCAGTTCGCCTTCCTCCGGTTCCACAATGCGGTGACCGCGGCGGCGCAGCGCCTCCAGGTTACTCTGCGTAGCGGCGTGCAGCCACATGTTGGTGTTCATGGCCGGCGCCAGCACCACCGGCCCGGTGAACGCCAGATACATGGTAGTGAGAAAATCGTCGGCCAGGCCGTTCGCGAATCTGGCCAGCAGATCTGCGGTGGCCGGCGCCACCACCAGCAGATCGTTCTCCTGTGCCACGCCGATATGCTCGATGGCGCTCGAAAGTGTGGCGTCCGGATCGCCTGATGCGAAGAGACTGGTGATGACTTTGCGCCCGGTGAGCGCCGCGAAGGTCAAAGGCCTGACGAATTCCTGGGCGCCCGCCGTCATCACCACCTGTACGGCGTGGCCCTGCTGGATCAGCAGGCGGGCCAGCTCGGCGGACTTATACGCTGCGATGCCTCCGCCGACACCCAGGACGATGTGCATGACGCGGGGTTAGAGAACGGTTTCGGGCGCCGGAGCTTCTTCCACCGGCGTAACGCCCGGAATCTCATACTTCACCAGCCCGCGGCGCACTTCCTCCATGGCGATGATGGTGGACTTCTTGGAGGAGGTCGGCAACACCGGCCGCATGCCGCCTTGCAACTGGCGGGCGCGCTTGGCGGCCACGATGATGAAACGGTAGGTGCTCTGCTCCGGGTCGTCCGGAATGGTGCAGTGCGCGTTGTTGCGCGGAATCTTGTCACCCATGCTAGTAATCAATCCTTTACGCGTTCGTTCTCGAAAGTTTCCAGAATAGGCCGGATGCGCTCTTCCATGCGGCTGCGGCGCACCCGCTCGGCTCGCACGATGCCAGCCAGGGTCTCCCCGGATTCGGTCAGATCGTTATTAATCAGCACGTAATCGTAAGCGCGGTAATTGCGGATCTCGTTGGCCGCGTCGCGCAGGCGTCGTTCAATCACCGCACCGGCGTCCTCGCTGCGCGCGCGCAGCCGTTGTTCGAGGATTTCGCGGGACGGGGCCAGGACAAAAATCGTCACCGCTTCCGGAATCTTATCCCTTAATTGTCGCGCACCTTGCACGTCAATGTCGAGTACCAGGTCTTGGCCCTGCTCGCGGGCCTGTTCCAGCACCCCGCGGTGGGTGCCATAATAATTCCCGAAGACTTCGGCATGCTCCAGAAATTCGTCCCGCGCAAGGCGCGCCTCAAAGTCGTCATGGGTAATGAAATGATAGCTTTCGCCGTCAGTTTCGTGCCCGCGGGGCGGCCGGGTGGTATACGAGACCGAAAACATCAGCCCGGGCACGGTAGCCAGAAGCTGGCGCACCAGGGTGGACTTCCCGGACCCTGACGGCGCGGAGATGATGAATACGGTGGTCATTCCAGATTGAGAGACTGTTCCCTCAGTTTGTCGATTTCGGCCTTGGCGGCCAGTGCCAGGTCCGTGATGGTCAGGCCCATATCACCCAAGCCGCCGGTCTTCGACAGGATGGTGTTGGATTCCCGGTTCATCTCCTGCAGCAGGAAATCCAGCCGCTTGCCCACCTCGCCGCTCGAGTTCAGCAGCTTCTCCAATTGCGCGGCGTGGGTCTTCAGCCGGACCAGTTCTTCGCTGATATCGCTGCGCTCGGCCAGCAGGGCGGCCTCCTGCGCCAGGCGCTGCGGCTCGATGCCCGCGCCGCGCAGCAACTCGCGCAGCCGCTCGTTCAGTCTCTTTTGGAAAGCCACGGTAGCGCGCGACCGGATCTTCTCCATCTGCGCCGCCAGATCGCAGACCGAAGCGCATCGTTCCCGCATCTCGGCGGCCATGGCCGCGCCTTCCCGCTCGCGGAACCGGTTCAGCAGATCGAGGGCCTCCTGGGTAGCCTCCACCAGCGCCTGCTCCAGACCGGCGTCCGGCTCCGCCGAATCGGAGACCTGCAACATGCCCGGTACGCGCAAAGCCGCATTCAGATCGGGTTTGGAGTCGGCGCCGAACTCGGCCGCCGCTTCCCGAAACGCCTGTAGATAGGCGTTGAGCAAAGGCCGGTTCAGGTTGGAGGCATCCGCCGGCGCAGTCCGGGCGAAGGCTACGTGGATTTGCAGGTGTCCGCGCGCCACCTTGCCTTTTACCGCGTTGCGAACGGCGCCCTCGAAGGGGTCCAGGTCCGCGGCCATGTGGAAATGCATGTCCAGGCCGCGATGGTTCACGCTCTTGATGCCGACGATAATCTCGCCGTCGGGCGAGGCCTTGCGGACGCGCGCGAAGCCTGTCATGCTGCGCGTGCTCATAAATCCATCACGCTTCCCGCCTCCACGAACTGCAATTCGTGCAACCGCTGATAAATACCGCCGCCGTTTACCAACTCTTCGTGCGTGCCCACCTCGAAAATACCGCCGCGCTCCAGCACCACGATCTTATCTGCCCGCCTGATCGTGGAAAGGCGATGCGCAATCACGATCACCGTGCGTCCCGCCATCAGGTTGCCCAGCGCCCGCTGCACAAGTAATTCGGACTCGGTATCCAGATGAGAGGTGGCCTCGTCCAGTATCAGGATGGGCGCGTTCTTCAGCAGCGCGCGCGCGATGGCGATGCGCTGCCGCTGCCCGCCGCTCAACTTCACGCCGCGCTCGCCGATGAAGGTGCCGTATCCATCCGGCAGCCGGCTGATGAATTCATCCGCCAGCGCCGATTGCGCCGCTTCGCGAATGTCGCGCAAAGGCGTGCCGGGCCGGCCGTAGGCAATGTTATTGGCCGCGGTGTCGTTGAACAGGAACGTATCCTGTGCCACGATCCCTACCCGCGCGCGCAGGGACGCCAGGTCGAAATCGCGCACGTCGCGGCCGTCGATGCGCACCACGCCGGAGGTGACGTCGTAAAAGCGCGGCACCAGGTTCACCAGGGTAGTCTTCCCAGCGCCGCTGGGACCCACCACCGCCACCACTTCGCCGGCGTTGACCTCCAGATTCAGCGCCTTCAGTTGAAATCCATTGGGCGAGAGAGGATAGCGGAAGCCGACATTTTCAAAGCGGATGCATTGCGTGAAGCCCGCCAGCTTCACCGCTCCCGGCTTCTCCTGAATCTCCTCGGTGTGCGCCAGGTATTCGAAGACCTTTTGCGATGCGCCGATGGCCTGCTCGAATATGTTGTGAATGCCCGTGAGGCGCTTCACCGGCTCGTACATCATCAGCAGGGCGATCACGAAGCTGGTGAACTCGCCCGCGGTCAGGGTATGGGCCTTGATCTGGGTGCGGGCATAGGTCAGCAGGCCCACGATGGTCAGGGCCGCGAAGACCTCGATCAGGGGAGAAGCCAGCGCCTGCTGCCGCACGTATCGCAGGTTGCTCTTGAGCAGGCGCTGTGCGGTCTGCCGGAAGCGGCGCGATTCGAACTGCTCGGTGCCGAAGGCCTTCACCACCTGGTGGCCGCTAAGCGTCTCCTGCAGAATCTCGTTCAACTCCGCGGCGTGATCCTGGCTGCGGCGGCTGGTGCGGCGAATGCGCCGGCCGATGCGCGCGGTGGGAATCAGCACGAACGGCAGCACCGTGAGGCTGACCAGAGCCAGCTTCCAATCCATGTTGAGCACCACGAACAGCAGGCCCAGCACCACGAAGGTCTGCCGCAGCAGGTCGGCCAGGATGTGCGAAACGGCCACCTGGATCTTCTCGATATCGTTCATGATCGACGACATCAGCCGCCCGGTGGAATGCGATTCAAAGAATTCCGCGCTCTGCCTGACCACCTTGTCGAAGACCGTATTGCGCAGGTCGGTAACCGCCGAGCACCCCACATAATTCACCAGGTAGTTGGCCAGGTAGTCGCAAAGACCTTTGGTGAGGAACACGGCCAGAATGGCGAAGGCCACCATGGTCCAGATGCTGCGATTATGCATGGCGCCCGGCAACAGTTGGTTCAGGTAGACCGGATGATGGAATACCGGGTCGGTGAACAGCAGTACCGGCGTGTCGCTGGCGGCCGGGTTCAGCACGCGATCGAACACCGGCTTGATCAAAAGCGCGATCATGCCGTGCGCCGCGCCCACGCCGGCCATCAGCAAGACCGAAAGGACGAGATAGAACCAGTATTTCCGGGCGAATCCGAGCAGGTGCAGCAGATCCTTCATGCGTGCACCCGGATGCGCTCCAAGGCCTCGCGTACCTGCCGCTCGCTGGCGTTTCGGATAATCGCCGATGGCGTGCGCCAGGGACCCCAGATGGCGGGGTCGGATGCGCTAAAGAGAACCACCACGGGGAGCCCGAAGGCGGCCGCCATGTGGGCCGGTCCGGAATCGTTGCCGAGAAACAACGCGGCGCCCCGGAGCAGGGATTTGATCTCGCTCAGCGGCGCACCGATAACGGTACGATATTCGCTGAAGGCGCTGAGGTCTTCACCCGGGCCCGCAATGAATACCGGCTCCAGGGATTCCTTCAGAAACCGTGCCGCCTCGAGGAAACCGGCAGCGTGCCAGGTCTTGTCGGGCGCCGAGGCGATGGGATGAATAACAGCGTAGGGTCTGGCAGGCTGGATGGCAGCGCCCGTCGCGAACAATTTCGCCCGCGGGATCTCCCCTCGCGGCACACCCAGATAAAACATGGCCGAAGCCAGATGTTCCGCGGTGTGCACGATACGCTCTTCGTCCAGGATCTCCTGCGCGCGCGGGATGCGCACGTTGTACAGCGCCTGCCAGCGATAATGCGCGAATCCCGCCCGCCAGGCCGCTCCGGAGAACGCCGTCATACGTGCGCTGGCGCTGCCGCCGTGCAGATTCAGGCAAAGCCCCGGACGCCACGCGCGCAGCTCGCGCACGCCGGGGGCGAGCAACCTATCGATGTCGGGATTACCCTCAAAGACGGCGCGGAAGCGATCTTCCACCACCACGGCGATGCGCACATCCGGCCGCGCGCGCTTCAGGATATCGAGCGCGGGTGTGGTGAGCACGCAGTCGCCCAGCGAGCGCAGCCGGATCACGGCCACGCGGCACCCGTGGTCCAGTTCCGTCACTCTTCGATCTTCGCCTCGTCGACCAGCATCACCGGGATATCGTCTCGAACGGGATAGACGCGGTGACACTGGACGCACTTCAGGCCGCTGTTGTCAGGCTTCAAATCCAGGTCCGCCTTGCACAGGGGGCAAACCAGGATCTCCAGCAACTCTTTGCTCAACGCCATAACTGATTCTATAGTTTAGCAGGGGCTTGGTCTCGCGGCTGACCTGAGTTTTGGTACTTCCATCCTTGCCGCGCTGAACCTGCGGCGGTAGAATTGTAAAATCGCTAACATTTTTAAAAACAATCTGGTGGCGGCCTACATACTGATGGTAGGAGTGCCCGTGCTCGGCTTGTTGGGCATCCTCGAAGCCGGCCGAGGCATCGCCCCGCCGCTGGCTGTCGGCGGCGAGTGGGTCGTCGAGTTCGGCTCGGGTTCGGCGGGTTGCTCCAGTGGTCTGGCTGGCCTTCGGCAGCCAGCCTTGAACATCTCCCAATCCGGCACCCAGGCCATCGTCACCCTGAACGACGGTCACGCGACCTCTCTGAATGCCCTCATTGACGGCCCCGACCTGACCGCCAAATGGCTGCGCGCGACCATTGCCGGCAAGCCGGGCGAGCGCACACTTCAGGGCGAAATGACGTTCGCCGGCTGCGCGCCCGTGGCCTTCCGGGCCGTACGGCAGGCTGCCAGGAAGGGCGGCGAATGACGCTCAATCTTTTCCATCTCATATTGCAGGTCGCCGTGATCCTGGTGGCCGCGCGCGTGGTGGGATTCCTGTTCCAGAAGATCAATCAGCCCCAGGTAATGGGCGAGATGGTGGCCGGAATCCTGTTGGGACCGTCGCTGCTCGGCTGGTTGGCGCCCGGCATCTCGACCGCGCTCTTTCCGGCCGCCAGTATGGGCTATCTCAACGCCCTAAGCCAGGTGGGGCTGGTGGTGTTTATGTTCGTGGTGGGGCTGGCGTTGAATCCTACCGAACTGCACGGCTACGGCCACGCGGCCGTGCTGACCAGCCACGTGAGCATCGTGGCGCCGTTTTGTCTCGGCGGATTGACGGCGCTGTATCTTTACCCTCGGCTCTCCGACGATGGGGTCACCTTCACCGGCTTTGCGTTGTTCATGGGCGCCGCCATGAGCATCACCGCATTCCCGGTTCTGGCGCGGATTCTGACAGAGCGCGGCCTGGTGCGGAGCCGCATGGGCTCGCTGGCGATCGCCTGCGCGGCGGTGGACGACATCACCGGCTGGTGCATCCTGGCCTACATTGTAGTGCTGGTGCGCGTCACGCACGCGGTCCGCCCCGCCTGGGTCACCATCGGCGGCTCCATCGCTTACGTCCTCATCATGCTGTTCGTGGTGCGGCGTTTTCTGCCGGCATTCGAGCGGGCGTACAGCAAACGCGGCCGCCTCAGCGACAACCTGCTTGCGGTCATCGTGGTGCTGGTGCTGGCGTCGGCGCTGGCCACCGAGTGGCTGGGCATACATTTGCTGTTCGGCGCGTTCCTGATGGGCGCCATCATGCCGAAGACCCAGGAGTTCACGCACTACCTGTTGCACAAGTTCGAATCTGTGACGGTGGTGCTCCTGTTGCCGCTGTTCTTCGCCTTCACCGGCCTGCGCACGCGCATCGGCGTGGGTGGCGGCGGCGCCATCTGGCTCTACAGCGCCATCGTGATCGTGGTGGCCATCACCGGCAAGCTGGGCGGCTCCATGTTTGCGGCGCGCCTGGCCGGCATGCCTTGGCGCGAGGCAGCTTCACTGGGCATTCTGATGAACACGCGCGGGCTGATGGAACTGGTGATCCTCAATATCGGCCTGGATATTGGCGTGATCTCCCCGGCCATGTTCTCCATCATGGTGCTGATGGCGCTGGTGACCACGTTCATGACCACGCCACTGCTCGAGTGGGTCTACCCCGCGCGTCTGTTCATGGCGCAGGTGGACGAATTACAAAAGAATGTCGCGTGAGCCGTTTTGGGCGAGTTGAGCGGCCGTGATATACTCAAAATGCCTTTTGAGAGAGGCGCCTTTTGAAAGTCCCGCAACAACCCGGCTGAGTTCCCGTCTGCCTCGTCTAGCCCGCACAATCGAAAGACAAAGGAGAACACCGTGAAGAATATTTTTGTAGGCAACCTGGATTTTTCGGCGACCGAGTCTTCGATCCGTGCGCTGTTTGAGCCTTACGGAGCAGTGGACCGGGTCAACCTGGTAACGGATCGCGACACGGGCCGCTCGCGCGGCTTCGCTTTCGTGGAGATGAGCGACGCATCCGAGGCGGATCGGGCGATCACGGCTTTAAACGGGCACGTGCTGGAAGGCCGCGCCCTCAACATCAATGAAGCCCGGCCCAAACCGCAGGGCGGGGGCGGCGGGCGCGGATTCGGCGGCGACCGTGGGCAGCGCAGATCCCGCTACTAGATTCTCGCGCGGCTAGTCAGCCCAGCCATTCGGTAACCCCGATGGCGCCATCCCGATCCTGAAAGAAGAAGCGCAGGCGACTGCCGTCCTCCAGCCGCAAGGTCAGGATCTTGTCGGAGTATACGCAGACGAACGAACCGTCGTAGGGACACCATACCTGGCCCGAGAAATCCTGCGCCGCGGTGTTAGCCGGGTCCTCGGTGACAGCGGTTGGATCAATTTGCGGAAAACACAGATGGTACTCGACGGGTATCTCGCGGCCACGCCGGGTGGTGACGATGCCGCTGCCATTCAGGCGCCGCACGGGCCGTGTTTTGTTGCCCGGCGCGGACGGTTTAGAGGGCGGCAAAATGAAATTATCCTTCAGTGGGTCTCCTACGCGGAAGCGAAGCCGAGAGGCGGGGCACGTTCACCATTCAGGATAGCAGGTTCATCGGGGGGCCGCATTTTGTGATATGTTCGCACGGTGCATATCCAAACCGTGATCAGCCGGCGCGGGCTGTTGCAGTCCGCGGTGGCGGCGAGCGCGCTGCGCGCGGAGGCGAGCCGGGCAAAGAAAGTGATCGTCGGGGGCGGCGGGATCGCGGGGCTCTGCTGCGCCTACGAGTTGATGAAGCGGGGCCATGACGTGACCGTGCTGGAGGCCGCCGAACGCGCGGGCGGACACGTCCGCACGTTTCAGGAAGGCTTGCCGGACGGCCTCTATGTGGACGCCGGCGCCGAACATTTCACCAAGCCCGGCTACGAACGCTACTGGGGTTATGTGGCGGAGTTCAAGCTGCCTTACGTGGTGGATCACCGGCGGGACAAGATCGTCCGCTGGCTGGACGGAAAGATGTGGACGGCAGAGCAGCTGACGGACCCGAAGGTTCTGTCGGGCCTGGGATTGAACCAGCGCGAGGCTGGGTATCTGCGCAGCCGCCCGTGGTGGGAGCTGCCGAACCTCTACCTGACAACTTACGCGGACAGTATTGCGGACGAATATCAGCCTTTCAAAGTGGGACTTGATCATTTGGATGCGGTGAGTCTCTCCGATCTGCTGAAGAAGGACGGTGCTTCGCCGGCAGCCATCCGGTTCTTTGGCGGCTCGGGATCGGCGCTGCAGGCGGTCTGGCACAATGGGCTCCTCAAGCGGCGCGGCGTGCCGCTCTTTCCGACCGGCATTTACCGGCTGAAGGGAGGCAACCACAAACTTCCGGAAACCTTCGCCCGGCTGCTGGGCGAGCGAGTGCGGTTGGGATGCCCGGTTACGGGGATCGAACACTCACCGGGCGGCGTGGCCGTGCGCTACCGCGAGTCCGGAACAGAGAAGCGCCTGGAAGGGGAGTACCTGGTGTGTTGCATGTCGGCGGTGATGCTGCGGCAGATTCCGGTAACGCCGGCGTGGCCGGAGGAGAAGCGCTGGGCTATCCAGAACATGCCGTACTACACGGCGACGCGGCCGGTATTTCTGTCGCGCACGAAGTTCTGGAAAGAAGACGGGACCACCGCCAGCATCGTCTTCGGCGAACCGGCGCTGGAGCATACCTGGTCGCAGGCGGAGGATGTGGAGACCTCCCGCGGCCTGATTGCGGGCACCGCGCAAGGAGGCACGAAGGCGGACGCGGCGCTCTCCGTATTCAAGGCGCGGTACACCGGGAAGAGTGCGAACATCGAGCGGGCCATGGCCATCGACTGGTCGCGCGATCCATGGGCGATGGCCTGCGAGACGACCAGCTACAAGCCGGGAGAATTGAGCCGGTTCTGGCCGCGCATCATCCAGCCGCACGGGCGAGTGCATTTCGCGGGCGCCTATTGCGACAACCTCAACTGGGGCCAGGAGGCCGCCACGCGCTCCGCCAACCGGGTTGCGGAAGCCATTCACGGCGCGTGATTATTCCGCGCCGCCGAAGATGCGGACCACTTCGTCGGTGCGCTCGGCGACCAGTTCCACAGGGTCACCGACGGCCACCAGCCCGAACAATTCCTGAACGTCGGCATTCTGCATGCGAATGCAGCCGTGCGAGGCGGCGTGTCCGATGGAGCGCGGGTTGCTGGTGCCGTGGATCCCATAGCCTCTGCGGCTGAGGCCGATCCAGCGGGGTCCCAGCGGATTGCGACTGCCGGGCGGCACTACCTGGTGCGGCCCATACCAGGTGGGATGGGACATACGCTCGATCACGGTGTAGCGGCCAGCCGGGCTGGGGGTGCGCGCCGCGCCCACGGCGACCGGGTAGATCCTGACAGGGCGGCCATCCTCGATCAGAGCCAGCTTGCGGTCGGGGATGCTGACCACGATGGAGCGGGTAGCCGCCCGCCGGTCCTGGGCGCAGGCCTCGCCCGCCGCGACCAGGAGCGCGGCCAGCGCTTGAAAATATCTCCACTGCCACCGGGTGACTCGCATTGGATTGCCTCCGTTCACGCCGGGGTAGAATGCAGCCCGATGGCCAGCCGCTATCCCGCTGATTCGGCGCCGGACGGGGCGCCGGCGCGTGTCCGCGAAGACACGGCGCGGGCGGCGGCCCCACGCTAAAATGGACCACGAATGGAGAACAAGGAAATCGCCCGCATCCTTTCGGAGACGGCTGACCTGATGGAGATCGCGGGCGAGGATTCGTTCCGCATCCGCAGCTACCGGAACGGAGCGACCGCGATTGAAGGACACCCCGAGCGGGTGGAAGATATTCTGAAGAACCCGGAGCGCAAGGTCACGGATATCCCGGGCATCGGCAAGGGGCTGGCGATCGTGCTGCAGGAGATCGTGGACCATCGCTCGTGCGAGCGGCGCGACGCGCTGCTGAAGAAGTTCCCGCCCGGGGCGCTGGAGTTTCTCAAGATCCAGGGGCTGGGGCCGAAGAGCATCGCGATGCTGTTCGAGCATTATAAGGTCGGCACCATCGACGAGCTGGAGCAGTTGTGCCTCGATCAAAAATTGCGGGTGCTGCCGCGGATGGGCGCCAAGCTCGAAGAGAAAGTGCTGAAGTCCATTGCGCAATACCGCCAGCGCACAGGCCGCTACCTGCTGAGCTACGCGGAAGACATGGCGCGCGAGCTGACCGTTTACCTGCGCGAAACGCCGGGCATCGAGGAGATCACGGCGGCGGGCAGCCTGCGGCGCGGGCGCGAGACGGTGGGCGACCTGGACCTGCTGGTGACAGGTCCGGCGGCGGGCGAGGTGCTGGAGCGCTTCATCCGGTATCCCAGGGTGGAGCAGCTTCTGGCACGCGGGGAGAACAAGGCCAGCGCCACGGTAGGCCGCGAAGGCCTGCAGGTGGATGTGCGGGCGCTGCCGCGCGAGAGCTTCGGCGCGGCGCTGCAATACTTCACAGGGAGCAAAGATCATAACGTGGCGGTGCGCACGCGGGCCGTCAAGATGGGGTTCAAACTCAGCGAGTACGGGCTGTATCGCAGCGCCGACGATACCAAGGTGGCGGGCGAGACGGAGGCGGGCGTTTACGAAGCGCTGGGGCTGCGCTGGATTCCGCCGGAGCTGCGGGAGAACCTGGGCGAGATCGACCTGGCGGCGGAGGGCCGCTTGCCGGAACTGGTGGAGGTGGCGCACATCCGCGGCGACGTCCACATGCACACCACGGAGACCGACGGCCGCGCCACGTTGGAGGAGATGGCAGCCGCCGCGCGCGAACGCGGGTACGGCTATATCGCCATCACCGACCATTCCAAATCGCTGGCCATGACCAACGGCCTGGACGAGCAGCGCGCCACGGCCTTCGCCGCGCACGTGCGGAAGCTGAATCGCGACGGCCTGGGCATCCGGATCTTCTCGGGCCTGGAGTGCGACATCCTGAAGGACGGCGCGATGGACCTGGCGCAAGACGCTCTGGCGGAGCTGGACATCGTGATCGCCAGCGTGCACAGCCACATGAACCTGGAGGCCGCGGAGATGACCGACCGGCTGCTGCGGGCGCTGGAGTGCCCGGCGGTGCGGGCGCTGGGCCATCCTACCGGACGCATGCTGCTGCATCGCGACGCGTACCCGTTCGATTTCGAGCGGGTGGTGGACCAAGCCGTGCGCCGCGGGGTGTGGCTGGAAATCAACTCGAGCCCGGAGCGGCTGGATCTGAGCGCGGCGCACGTTCGCACGGCCAAGGCGCGCGGCGCGCGGTTCATCATTTCGACGGACGCGCATCATCCCAAGCACCTGGCGAACATGCAATACGGAGTGATCACGGCGCGGCGCGGATGGCTGGCGCCGGGCGACGTGATGAATACGCTGGGGGTGGAGGCATTCGCGGCGGCATTGCGCGGAAAGCGACTATGAAAATCATTTCTTCGCGGGAAGTTTATCGATGCGGCCTGTTCCGCGTGACGGAGGAATCGGCCACGGACCCGAGCGGGTTTCATATCGAGCGGTCGATCGTACGGCACCTGGGATCGGCGGTGATGATGGCGGTGGACGAGAAGAAGCGGGTGCTGCTGGTCCGGCAATTCCGGCTGCCGGCGGCGAAGTCGCTTTGGGAGCTGCCGGCGGGCCGTCTGGACGAGGGAGAGAAGCCGTTGGAGGCCGCCCGCCGGGAGCTCAAGGAAGAAACGGGGTACCGGGCGCGGCGCTGGAAGCGGCTGGTGACGTTCTGGCCGAGTCCGGGATACGTGGGCGAGAAGATGACGATCTTTCTGGCGACGGGCCTGACGGCGGGAGAGCCGCAGCCGATGGACGACGAGCGGATCGAGTGCCGGTGGTTCGGACGGCGGGAGTTGGGCAACCTGGTCCGCGCGGGGAAGATCGAGGACGGCAAGACCATCATCGGCTTCCTGATGTGGCTGCGCGGATAGGTTAACCGCCGATGCACGCCGATGCACGCCGATGGATGCGGATGAGTCGCCGGTGGATCTCGTGTTAAACTGCATTTAGAAATGCTTCCCGATCTGGAGTTGGCGGTCCGGTTGCAGGAGCTTGATAATCGCGTGACGGAGTTGACGCGCGAGATTTCCGCCCTGCCCAGACATATCGCCCAAATCGAAAAGAAATTAGAAAGCCACACCCGCAAACTGGAAGCCGACCGCGCGGCTTTGTCCGCGAACCAAACGGATCGCAAGCGAAACGAGAGCGAGATCCAGACGCAGGAGCAGAAGATCTCGAAGCTGCGCGGCCAGATGGCGGAGGCCAAGACCAACGAGCAGTACCGCGCCTTTCAGAACGAGATCGAATTCTGCGAAAAAGAAATCCGCAAGGCCGAAGACCACATCCTGGAATTGATGGGCGAGTCCGAGCCGCTGGACAAGAACGTGAAGGCGGCCGAACTGGCGCTGAAGCAAGAGAAGTCCCAGGTGGAGGGAGAGAAGCAGCAGGCCAGGGCGCGCACCGACGAGGATAAGGGGGCGCTCGATCTAATCAATCAGGAGCGGACGCGGATCGTGGCGTCCATGAGCCCCGGCGTACACCGGCATTACGAGCGCATTCGCAAAGGCCGGCAGGGGGTAGCGATCGCGGAGGCCGTGGACGGCCGCTGCAGCGCCTGCCACATGACGATACGTCTGCAATACCTGCAAGACGTGAAACGGGGCGACCAGGTGATGAGCTGCGAAAGCTGCAGCCGCATTCTTTACTACAATCCGCCCAGGCAGCTAGAGGACCTGACCGGCGAATCCGCGTCGGTTATTTCGGGGTAGTTCGCCTACGAGCGCTTGCGGGCGGCGGCGTGCGCGCTCTTTCCGGCCGCTACAGGCTCTTTCAGCAGTTGCTCGATGGCCTCGCGGATGTTCTTATCCTGATCGTTGAAGAAGGCGGTATCGCCACCCTCGTGCTGCGAGCGGATGACGCGGTTGCGATCGATGAACATCAACTCGGGAACATAGTTGGGCTTCACCAGCGACGCCTGTTCATACTCGAGCACGGAATCCCGATCCGATGACCCCACGGGGAATGACGGCCGGAACTGCGCGATGAAACCGGGCACCAGCCGGGCGGCATCGGGGTTAAAGGCAGCCGCCAGGACCTGCACGCCGCGCGAAGCGTATTCGTTTTGAATCGCGCTGAGAATCTGGGTGGTGTGCTGGCAATGCGGACAGGTGGTGGAAATGAAGGCGAGCACCACGACTTTGCCGGTGTACTGGCTGAGCAAGGACACCTGCCCGTTGGGCATGGTGATGGCGAATTCGCCTGCCGGGCGGGGAACCTGTTGGGCACGCGCCGCCCAGCCGCCCAGGAGCAGTGCGCAAGCCATGAGTGAGTGCCGGAATCGCATACTGCCAGTTTACCTTATTCGAGGGCGGAGCGAAAACATTGTCGGCCGCGGATGAACACTGATGAACGCGGAGAAAAACAGGACTTGCGTGTACAAACCGGGCTCGCCGCGATAGGATAGGGCAAGTCATGCATCGCGTTTTACCGGTATTTTTCGCAATGTGTCTGGCGGGCGCGGCGCAGGAATTCCGCTTCGCGGTCTCGGGAGACTCGCGCAACTGCGGCGACGTGGTGATGCCGGCGGTGGCGTCCGGCGTCTTGAAAAGCGGCGCGAGTTTCTATTGGCATCTGGGAGACTTCCGCGCGATCTACGACTTTGACGAAGACATGGCGCCGCCGGCGGCGCTGCGCCTGAGCACGCCTCATCTGAACATCATTTCCTATTTGACCAAAGCCTGGCCGGATTTCATCGATCACCAACTGAAGCCGTTTGGAGGCCTGGAGATCTTCCTGGCCCCGGGAAACCACGAAATGATTTTTCCGCAGAAGCGCGAGATGTACCGCGCCCAATTCGAGAGCTACCTGAACAGCGGGAGGCTGCGGGAGCAGCGCGACCGCGATAAGGACGCCGGCGCGTTCCGCACTTACTATCACTGGACGATGAACGGCACTGTCGATTTCATCTCGCTCGACAATGCTTCCGACAATGCGTTCGACGCCGCGCAGATGGCCTGGATTCGGGAGCGGCTGGCGGAAGACGGAAAATCCCGGGCGATCACGACGATCGTTGTTGGAATGCACGAAGCGTTGCCGGGGAGCAAGGGCCTGAGCCACAGCATGTGCGATTCGCCGGCGGGAGTGGCCAGCGGGCGGGAAGTGTACAACCGGCTTTGGGACCTGCGCAAGGCCGGGAAAAAGGTGTACCTGCTGGCCAGCCATTCGCATTTCGTCATGGACGATGTCTACAACACGCCGTATTGGGCCGGCCGGGTGCTGCCGGGATGGATTGTGGGAACCGCCGGCGCGGTGCGCTACCGGCTGCCTCCGGGCCAGACCGGATCGGCGGTGGCGCGCACGGATGTGTACGGCTATCTGGCGGCGGCGGTGGCGGGCGACGGGTCAATCAGGTTCGAGTTCAAGGAAATGAGTCTGGACGACCTGCGCATGGCCAACGCGGGCAAGACCCCGGATTCGCTGGTTCAATGGTGCTACGAGGAAAACAAAGAGCAAACCATTCCGGCGCCGGGGGCTTGTACGGAGGGAGCGCGAAAATAGGGGCGGTCCGAGATGCAGCGCTCCTTTGTGTTTCACGATCCCAGCGGCCGGCGCTGGCTGCGCTTCCGGCGCGGCCTGCAGACTTTCGCCATCTTCGCCGGCATCCTGGTGCTGCTGTTCGGGCTGAGCATGGCGGTGAATCCGCAGATTCCAGCGCTGGGGCTGCCGCCGGTGGAGCACGTGCCGGACCTGGGCGAAGTGCCTGGCATCATCCGCGGCGAGCGGCCGGCGCGCAACGTGCCGTACAAGCTGCGGAACGCCGCGCGTAATATCAAGTACGTGCGGTCGGCTTCGCCGGTGCTGCATCCCAAGACGGCCGCGCGGGTGCGGATCAACAGCCCCGTGGTTTTTGGCTTCTATGTGAACTGGGACCCGGGCAGTATGGTATCGCTGCGCATGCGCCTGGCGCACCTGACCCATCTCGTGCCGGAATGGTTCATTTTGCGGAATGCGCGGGGCGATCTGGACGACCAGAGCGATCCCACGGTGATGGCCATCGCGGGGCAGGCAAAGCTCCCCATTGTTCCGCTGGTGACCAATTATCGGGATGGGTGGCAGCCGGGCGACGTACGGAAGATCCTGCGCGACGCGGGCACGCGCGCGGACCTCATCAACAATATCTACAGCAACCTTACGGAGCACAAGTTTGCGGGAGTGAATATCGATTTCGAAGACCTGGCGGCGGCGGATCGCGCGCCGCTGGCGGCCTTCATGCGCCAACTGAGCGCCAGGCTGAAGCCCGCCGGGTTGCTGCTTACCCAGAGCGTCCCGATTGACGACCCGGCTTACGACCTGAAGCAACTGGCGGAAGTGAACGACTATATCGTGCCGATGGTGTATGACGAGCACTACCAATCCGGCGAGCCGGGGCCGATTGCGTCGGAGGGCTGGTTTCAGAAGCAACTCGACCGCCTGGCGGAGATCGCACCGCCGGAAAAGATGGTAGTCGGGATGGGCAACTATGGATACGACTGGCCGATCGGCGGAACGGGATCCGCCGAGGCGGTGTTTGGCCAGGTGATGTCGCAGGCCGCGGCAAAGCAGGCGGGGATCGAGTGGGATGCGAACTCGGGCAATCCCGTGTTGCGCTATCAGGCGGGCGGGCAGCGGCACGAGGTGTGGTTCCTGGATGCGGTCACGGCGTTGAACGAAGCGCGCGGCGTGGCGGACGGCGGATTTCGCGGGGTGGCGCTCTGGCGGCTGGGCGCGGAGGATCCGGACCTGTGGAACGTGCTGCAGCCGGAAGCCTGGCCGGCGGCGGATTACGACGCGAGCCAGCTATCGGTGCTGACGGCGCAGAAATCGGTGAACCAATACGGCGACGGCGATGTGCTGCGCATCACCCAGACGCCGCACGACGGCAGCCGCAAGGTGTTGCGCGGCGCGGATGGAGGGTATGCCGAGCAATTCCTGCAGCTGCCGTCCTACTACGTGATCGAGGCGAGCGGTTCGGCGAAGGGCAAGGTGTTGTGCCTGACGTTCGACGATGGTCCCGACCCGCGGTACACGCCGGCGATCCTGGACACCCTGAAGAGCCGCAAGGTGCGCGCGACGTTCTTTATCATCGGGGCGAATGCGGACCAGAATATCGATTTAATCAAGCGCGAATACGCGGAGGGTCACGACATCGGCAACCACACGTACACGCACCCGAACATCGCGCTGGTATCCGAACAGCGGGCCGCGCTGGAGCTGAGCACCACGCAGCGCATCATCGAAAACGCGCTGGGCGCTTCCACGGTGCTGTTCCGGCCGCCGTATAACGCGGACAGCCAGCCGCAAACGCCCGAAGAAATCCTGCCGGTGCTGCGGGCGCAGAAGGCGGGCTACGTGACGGTGGGCGAGCGCATCGATCCGCGCGACTGGGTGAAAGGCGTATCGGTGGATGAGATTCTGGGGGACATCCGGAGCGAACTGACGGGCGAAGACAATCCGGGCCACGTGATCCTGCTGCACGATGCCGGCGGGGACCGCTCGGCGACGGTGGCGGCGCTGCCCCGCATTCTGGACGGCCTGCAGGCGCAGGGATATCGCTTCGTGCCGTTGAGCGAGCTGTTGGGCCAGACGCGGGCGCAGATTATGCCGGCGCCTTCCGTTATGGAAATGCGCTGGGCCCGCATCGAAGGGGAGGCCTTCGACTTTCAAGGCGCATTCAAGAAAGCCATCGGAATTCTGTTCCTGTGGGCCATTTACCTGACGCTGGCGAGGTCACTCTTCTTCGGAGCGCTGGCGCTGGCGCAGAAGTGGCGCGCGCGGCACGCGCATTTCGACGCCGGTTTCCACGCGCCGGTTTCGGTGATCATGGCGGCGTACAACGAGGAGAAGGTGATCGTGCGCACGGTGCGTTCCATTCTGAACAACGGCTACGAGGATCTGGAACTTGTGGTGGTGGACGACGGATCCAAGGACGCCACGCTGGAGGTCATGCGCATGAACTTCGGCGATCATCCGCGGGTGCGCATCCTGTCGCAGCCGAACGGCGGCAAGTCGTCCGCATTGAACAACGCCATCGCGCACGCGCGGCATGCGCTGCTGATCGCGCTGGATGCGGACACCATCTTCCGGAAGGGCACCATCCAAAAGCTGGTGCGGCACTTCGCGGACCCGCGGACAGGCGCGGTGTCGGGCAACGCGCGGGTGGGCAACCGCAACCGCTGGATCACACGCTTCCAATCGATCGAGTACATTTACGGCTTCAACCTGGATCGGCGCGCGCTGGACCTGCTGAACGCCATCACGGTGGTGCCGGGGGCGGTGGGCGCGTGGCGCAAGGAGCTGATCGTGGGGCTGGGCGGGTTCGGCGACGACACGCTGGCGGAGGATACCGACCTGACGTTGAAGATCCGGCGCGCGGGGTACACGATCCGCTACGAAGAGGAAGGCGTGGCCTACACCGAAGCGCCCGAAGATACGCGCGGCCTGGCCAAGCAGCGATTCCGCTGGGCGTTCGGCACATTGCAGGCGGCCTGGAAGCACCGCGACGCGCTATTTGTTCCGCGCTACGGGGCGCTCGGTTTCGTGGCGCTGCCCAGCATCTGGATCTTCCAGGTGCTGCTGGCGGCGCTCTCGCCATTCGCGGAGCTGGCCATGATCCTGGCGGTGTTCGCGGGCAACTGGCGCATCGTGCTGGCGTTCTATGCGGGCTTCTTCGTGCTGGAACTGCTTACCGGGCTGGTGGCGTATGCGCTCGAAGGCCAGAAGCCGTGGGACCTGGCGCTGCTGTTCTTCCAGCGGATTTACTATCGCGAGCTGATGTATTACGTGGTGGCGAAGTCGCTGGTATACGCGGTGCGGGGGAGGGTGGTGGGTTGGGGCAAGCTGGAGCGGCGGGCGACGGTGGAGGGGGGTTAAGCGGGGCCGTCCTGAACCGTTGCCATACCAGGCCGCATCCTTTGGCCATATCAAGTGCACCGATGCGACCCGGGCGGAGTAACCGGTATGGACGACGCCCTACTGGATCGTCGTGACGATCAGCTTGTCACCGTTCAGCACACCGTTGACTTTGACGTGAACCGGTTTGTTCGCGCCGATATCCTTGCTCAACCTCTTGTCGTTCTTCAATGCCTCCTGCGCGCGCTGGTTCCCAACCAGATCGAAACGGACCGTCTTGCCGTCGTCCAGCCTCATTCCGAGTTCGCTACTGTTGGCTGATACCGGACAGCTGGCACCCCCGCCCGCAGATCGATCTGCCGTATTGGATTGGTCGGAAGCGGGAGCCTTCGATGCATCGGGCTGTTGCGCCGGCGTGGCTTCAGCGCTGACGGATTTGCCTGAAGAGCAGGCCATATCCACCAGGACACCTTTGAAAGTCGCCGTCTTCATCTCGGCGGGTGTTGCCTTGGTCGATCCGCTGGGCGCGCCAGTCTTGATGTCGGACTGAGCGTTGGTTTGCGGCTGGGTTGCCGGTTTACTCTGTGGCGTGTCTTGGGGCGCCGGATTTGGCGGCGTGTTTTGGGCAAGCCCTACCCCCACAGCAATCGACAAAGCGAGTATATATGAACGCACTCCCATGCAAAGATCTCCTTAATCTGGTTTTGTTGAAAACCGTCCGCCAACGAACCTGTTACAGAGTGACTTCACGGGCGTATCGTTGCCGGATGGTCTTCGCATGGGTCGGGTCCCGGCACGTTGACTTCCACCGGAATCGTGCGCTTCCTATCCTTAGATATAGCGGGCAACGCCCGCTTTTCGGCCGTCCAGAATTGGACGACTTTACCATGTTGGGGGGTAGAAACTGCCGGTCCTTTGGAGAAATTCCACGCAAACCTACTCGGGTGGTTCGTTTATCGTCTCCGGCAAAGACTAACTGTGGCTTCCTATACCTGTGCGGCATTCGATTTCGCCCGGCTGTTGAGAGAACGGCTTGCCGCTGGTATCGTTAATCATGGGTCGAGCAGCCGCAACTCTGTTTTTGATACTGACTGGTATCAGTGGATGGGCCAGCGATGCGCCCGCCGATCGCGCCACTTTGCGCGGGCTGAAAGTTTTGAATGTAGCGGTGGATCGACCTGGACCGGAACTGAATGCCGAAGGGATGCACGACTCAGATCTGCAATCGCGCATCGTCGCACGGCTTCGCAAGGCGGGTATTGCCGTGGACCAATCCGCCAGGGAATTCCTCGGCCTTCACGTGATGGCCGTGCGGGAAGCCAGGGGTTCCTACGGAATCTGTCTCTCACTGGGCTTATATCAGAGCGTCTTTTTGGAGCGAGATCAGACCATTAAGACGGCGACACAAACCTGGGAGACGCAGAGCGTGGTGGTGGCTCCTCCCAAGCAATTGGGTACGGCCATCGAGAGCACTCTTGAGCAGCTTGTCGATCAGTTTGTGGGCGCCTACAAATCCGCCAATCCCGAATAGACTAATGAAACATCACGAACAACGCGACTACTCGGAGTGTGCGAACGTTTTAGCCTGCCCCGCACAATCTGCGTGCCCGCAATCGCAGGCGAACGATGGCTGCTTGCGCATGCCCTCACAGTAATCGCTACAATACTTTTTCCCCTTCTCTACCGGGCAGTTGCAGCCCGGATGCGAACACTTTCCGAATTTCGTCTCACCCATGACGTGCTTCCCTCCCAGTCCGTAGCGTATCAGGCCAGGAGGCTGGGCGCAGCCATGTTCTTGAAAACTCTCCCTGCCAACGTATTGTTCCAACCAGGAATCGACCCCGCGCACCGATCTTTCGCGCAGTTGGCTGCAAACCTGAAAATGAGTCTAAACGCACATAGGATTCAGTGTTGCTGGAAGCGCCGCGTAATGGCCTTCGATTGTGTGGAGTGTGCACGGCTCTGGGGTGAGTATGCCCGGACGACTGTTCAGCACATTACACTCGAGGGCGATGTGCAGAGCGCGTCACTGATCCATGATCGCGTGCGGGCCGCCGAACTACAGGCCGTGGCGGAAAGAGCCGCTCAACGCAGGTTGGCGGCACGTGCAGCCATTGCCGATCACGAGAACATTTTTCATAGGCCGGAGCCACAGGCGCGTGCCGCGTCTGCCGGGGATAGCAGTGAGTGATCCGTCCCCTGTGTCATCTGTGATGGAATACGCTCTTCAGGTCCTTGGCAGACCAATTCCATGATAAATAACTACACGACGCCAGTTGGCGCTGAAGTCGCCGGCGCGGCAGGTGTTCAGTTCCGGGTCTGGGCGCCTCGCCGGCGGCGCGTCGACGTGATTTTGGAAGGCGGGCCGGGGGCCGAAGCCGAAATCGAGTTGCACTCCGATGGTACGGGCTTCTTTAGCGGATTCGCGGCCTGCGCCGCCGCCGGAAGCCGCTACCGGTACCGCCTGGACGGCGAAGGAGTATTCCCCGATCCGGCTTCCCGGTTCCAGCCGGATGGACCGCATGGCTCGTCAGAGGTGATCGACCCTGCGCTCTTCCAATGGACCGATCAGGCGTGGAAAGGTGTCACGCTCGAAGGGCAAGTGATTTATGAGATGCACATCGGCAGCTTTACGGAGCAGGGTACCTGGGAAGCAGCCATAGAGCAATTTCCGGAGCTGGCGTCCGCCGGAATATCGCTGATTGAAGTGATGCCCGTCGGCGATTTTCCGGGGCGGTTCGGATGGGGCTACGACGGCGTGAATCTCTTTGCCCCTTGCTGGCTTTACGGCCGGCCCGACGACATGCGCGGCTTCGTCAACGCGGCGCATGCCGCCAATCTAGGCGTGATTCTGGATGTGGTATACAACCATTTCGGGCCGGATGGAAACTACCTGCGCGAATTTTCGCCGGACTATTTCACCGACCGTTATGCCAACGAATGGGGAGATGCCATCAATTTCGACGGCGAAAATTCGGGACCGGTGCGCGAATATTTCCAGGCCAACGCCGCGTATTGGATCAGAGAGTTTCACCTGGACGGATTCCGGCTGGATGCCACCCAGCAGATCTTCGATGCATCGCCCGACCATATCATGGCCGCCATAGTCCGCGGCGCGCGAGAAGCGGCGCAGAGCAGGAAGATCGTCATTATCGCGGAGAATGAGCCCCAAGATACCCGTCTGGCGCGCCCGCCGGAGGAAGGCGGATTCGGCGTCGACGCTTTGTGGAACGACGATTTTCATCACAGCGCGATGGTGGCCGCGACCGGCCACAATGAGGCGTATTACACCGACTACCTTGGAAAGCCGCAGGAATTCATTTCGGCGGCCAAGCACGGCTTCCTGTTTCAAGGCCAGCGGTACTCGTGGCAGAAGCAGCGCCGGGGGACGTACACGCGGGGAATGCGATGCTCGCAGTTCGTGAATTTTATTCAGAACCACGACCAAATCGCTAATTCCAGCCGCGGAGAACGCATCCACTCGCTCACCGCCCCTGGCTTGTATCGCGCGATCACCGCCATTCTGCTGCTCGCGCCAGGTACGCCGATGCTTTTCCAGGGACAGGAATTTGCCTCGACAAACCGCTTCTACTACTTCGCCGACCACCAGCCGGCGCTGGCCAGGATGATTCGCGAGGGACGCGCGAAATTCCTGAGCCAGTTCCGCAGCCTGGCGAGCCCCGAAATCCAGGAAACGCTCGCAGACCCCGGGAATCCGACGACTTTTCAAAAATGCAAGCTGGATTTTTCCGACCGCGAGCGCAACGCCGCGTATTATGCGATGCACAAAGACCTCATCCGCCTTCGCCGCGAGGACCCCGTCTTCAACGCGCAGGGCGCCACCGGGCTGGACGGGGCAGTCCTCTCCGAGGCGGCGTTCGTCATCCGCCACTTTGGCGCCGATGGGAACGACCGCCTGCTGCTGGTGAACCTGGGCCGCGACGTACGGTGCGAGCCCGCGCCGGAACCCCTGCTGGCTCCTCCGCCAAATGCCGCTTGGACTCTATTGTGGTCGAGCGAAGACACGCGCTATGGGGGTAGCGGCGGCTACTCGCCGGAAGCGGACGGCAGCTGGCAATTGCCCGGCTACGCGGCTATCGTGATGCGGCCCGAAAGGATTTCCGCGCCTGAGCATGATTGATCCCGTCCGCGTAATGCCGCTGCACACCGTGCGCGATCCGGATGCCGATCCGCATCTCAAGGAAGAGTGGCTGGTCACTAATGCCTTCGGCGGTTACGCGTCGGGAACCGTCGGCGGCGCCATTACGCGGCGCTACCATGGTTATCTGGTCGCCGCGCTCGCCAATCCTTACGGGCGAGTCATGATGTTCAATGCGTTGTCCGAAAGGCTGCGCCTCGCGGGCGGCCGCATCCTGTACATCGGCACGCCGGAACTGACGGGCAGTCCCGAGTCCACCCTGGTGGTTACCGAATTCCGTCTCCAGGGCGGCCTTCCGATATGGCGATACGAACAGGATGGCCTGGTGCTGGAAAAACGCTTGATAATGCCCCGTGCCCAGAACACCGTACACATTACATACAGGTTGCTCGCCGCCAAAGATAACGTGCGACTGGGAATCCGTCCCGCCGTTCATTTTCGTTCGCATGACGCGCCGGTCGACACCAGGCATGACGGCGAGTATGCCCTCACCGTAAAGGAGGACAGATACGAAATTGCGGCCGGCGCCGAGCTTCCACCGCTGCGTCTCACGTTGCACGGCGACGGAGCGGCATTTACATTTGACCGTAAATGGTCGACGGTTACTTATCGGACGGAGCTCAACCGGGGGTACGCGCCAAACGGCACACTCTGGAGTCCGGGATATTTCCGCCTCGATCTTGAGCCTTTGGGAAGCGCCACGCTGGTGGCATCCACCGAAGCCTGGGACACGATTCACGCGCTGTCGCCGCAGGACGCCCTCTTGGCGGAAACCGAACGCCGCCGCGCCTTGATCGGTGCTGGTGGCGCGAGCGGACAGGACGCGCTTGGCGCGGAGCTGATACTGGCTGCCGACCAGTTCCTCATCCGGCCGGTGGGCCGCATCGAAGATACCGCACGGGCCCGGGCATCCGGCGAAGAGGTTCGTACGGTAATCGCCGGTTACCATTGGTTCACCGATTGGGGACGCGACACCATGATCAGCCTCGAAGGGCTGGCACTAATCACCGGGCGCGAGATCGAGGCCGGCTGGATCCTGCGGACATTCAGCCAGTACATTAAGGACGGTCTCATTCCGAATCTTTTCCCGGAAGGTGAGAAGCAGGGCCTCTACCACACGGCGGACGCCACCCTGTGGTTTTTCCACGCGGTGAACCGCTACGTGGAGCGCACCGGGGATCGGGCCCTGCTCAGGCTCATATTGCCGTCCCTCATCGAGATTGCGCACTGTCATCTGGAGGGCACGCACTTCGGCATCCGGGTCGACGCCGCCGACGGATTGCTCAGCCAGGGGGAGCTGGGTTATCAACTGACCTGGATGGATGCCAAAGTGGGCGACTGGGTGGTGACACCTCGCCGCGGAAAGGCGGTGGAGATCAATGCGCTCTGGTATAACACGCTCCGCCTTTTGACCCGCTGGATGGAGGAAGAGAGCGCCGGGCCGGCGGATCTCTTTAAAGAGGCGGCGCGCCACGCACGCGAATCGTTCAACGCCCGCTTCTGGAATCCAAAGACGGGCTACCTGTACGACGTGATAGATGGCGAAACAGGGGACGACGACGCCTGCCGCCCCAACCAGGTGTTCGCGATTTCGCTCGAATATCCCGTGCTCGACGAGTTGCATTGGCGCGCGGTGCTGGATGTCGTTACGGAGAAGCTGCTAACGCCGGTCGGGTTGCGTTCCCTGTCGCCCGGACATCCCGATTACAAATCCAAGTACTATGGAGACCTGCGTTCGCGGGATGCGGCCTATCATCAAGGCACAGTCTGGGCCTGGCTGATAGGACCCTATATCGACGCCTGGCTGCGGGTGAACCCCGGCAATCCCCGGCAAGCGCGGCAGTTCCTCGCCGGCTTCGCGAACCACCTCTCCGAAGCCTGCGTGGGATCCATCAGTGAAGTCTTCGATGCCGAAGAACCATACACACCACGCGGCTGCATCGCGCAAGCCTGGAGCGTGGCCGAGGTGCTGCGGTGCTGGGCCAAAACCCAGGCTGAATAGCCCGGCCATAAACGACCGGCGGTCCGCTTCGCGGCCCTTCAAACGTGAGGCGCTAATGACCAGGCGGGCGAGTCACTGGCGGGAAAAGATTCTTCGGATGCCTCGTCAACCGTATCTTCCAGGTACGTCTCTCCGGACAGCAGGTTCGCTGCTAAGTCGCGGTGCGTCCGTGGCATCCAGCACAGGGCGGCAAACCGGCCCGCGGTGGTGGATACAGCCTGGCAGGCCGTAACGCCTAAGTTGGCTTGAAACAGCCTGGTCAGCGCGCCGGGCGGGTCATCCCCCTCCAGCAGAAGGCCGCACTCTCCCTGACGCAGGCTCACGCCCATGGCAATAACCGCTTTCGAAAGTGCGCCCGTATCCTCTGTCATAAGATCTAATTGTGATTTTTCGCCGGCGCCGGTGGAAATTGAAAATGCGAGAATCCGTACGCCGGCCGCCTGCAGGGAACTCACGATTGCGGCGGCCCGCAGCGGACCGTCCGCAACAATGTGATGGGAATCATACTTCCGTACGTTATTCATGGTATTCAGCCACAGAGCCAGGTGTTACTCAATACAGCACTTTTGCTTCCGCTCCTGTAACTTTGAAATAGTGAGCTATCAGCCCATCGCGGACTACGGCGTTATCGGCGACCTGCACTCGGTCGCGCTGGTCGGCCGAAACGGATGCATCGACTGGTGCTGCCTGCCGCGATTCGACTCTCCCAGCGTTTTCGGCGCCCTGTTGGATGACGAAAAAGGCGGCTGCTTCAGCCTGTGTGCCACTGGCGAGGAGGACGTCAAGCAGATCTACCTGCCTAATACGAACGTGCTGGTGACCCGGTTTCTCAGCGAGGGCGGCCTGGCGGAAGTCACGGATTTCATGGCCATCGGCAGCCAGGCGGATGGGGAAACCAGGCAGGACTCGCGCCAGTTGATACGAATCGCACGAGCCATTCGGGGTGAAGCCAGGTTCCGCATGGTGTGCCGGCCGGCTTTCGATTATGCGCGCGAGCGGGCCGATGTGCGGCTCAACGAAGATGGCCTGGGAGCAGTCTTTTCTTCGCCGCACATGCAATTGGTGCTGAAAAGCGCACAGCCTTTGCGGATCGAGGGCGGTGAAGCCTCAGCCGAATTTGTGCTGCCCTCCGGCAAGGATGCGGTATTCATGCTGCGCCACAGCGAGGGCGGAGCAGATGCGGCGTTGAGAGAACCGCTGCCCGACGCCACCCGGTTGCTGAGTGAGACGATGCGCTACTGGCGGGCGTGGGCCGGGCACAGCCGGTACCACGGCCGCTGGCGGGAGATGGTCACACGGTCGGCGCTGGTGCTGAAGCTGCTGACATACCTGCCGAGCGGCGCGATCGTGGCCGCTCCGACAACCAGCCTGCCTGAAGAGATCGGCGGCCAGCGCAATTGGGACTACCGCTATACATGGGTCAGGGATGCGGCGTTTACCGTTTATTCGCTGATGCGTCTGGGCTACACGGAAGAGGCCGCGGCTTTCGCGCGGTTCATGCAGGCTCGCGTCCAGGAACTGGGCGAGGGAAACGGTCTTCAGGTGATGTACGGCGTTGACGGGCGCCGCGACCTGAACGAGGAAACCTTGGACCACCTGGCAGGCTACCGCGGCTCGCGCCCGGTACGCGTTGGCAATGCCGCTTACGGCCACTTGCAACTGGACATCTGCGGCGAGCTGATGGATTCGCTTTATCTCTACGACAAATACGGCACTCCGATCTCATATGAAATGTGGAGGAGCGTGGAGCGGCTTCTGGATTGGGTGGCGCAGAACTGGGAGCAGCCCGACCAGAGCATCTGGGAGGTCCGCGGCGGGCGGCGCGATTTTACATATTCGAAGATGCAATGCTGGGTAGCGCTCGATCGCGGGCTGCGCCTGGCGCGGCGGCGATCGCTGCCGGCCGCCGGCAAGCCCTGGGAGAGCCAGCGGGATCGGATCTATGAGGCGATCATGCGACGGGCGTGGAACGAGAAGATGGGTTTGTTTGCCCAATATTTCGGATCCGATACCCCGGACGCCAGTACCCTGCTGATGTCTCTGATGCGGTTCGTCTCGGCCACCGATCCGCGCATGGTGGCGACAATCGCACAGATCCGCGAACAACTGGCGGAGGACAGCCTGGTTCTTCGGTATGAAATCGGCAAAGCCGCGCGCGACGGTCTTCCGGGCCATGAGGGATTTTTCACGGCATGCTCGTTCTGGCTGGTGGAGGCGATGGCGGGCGCCGGCCAGATCGAGGAGGCACAATTATTATTCGAACAGATGCTTTCGTTCGCCAATCATCTGGGCCTTTATGCGGAAGAGATCGGCCGCAGGGGCGAGTTATTAGGAAATTTCCCCCAGGCGCTGACGCACCTGGCGCTGATCAGCGCGGCGTACAAGCTGGACCGGGTGCTGGGCGAAGGCGCTTTCGGACAGCAATGAGGGTATGGCAGCATCCCGAGGCCGGACAAATCGCGCCACGGCGGGTTGGAGCGAAATCTTTCAATGCGCCCTGCATTGCTCATAACCCTCCGTGGGGAGGCGTTATGAAATATCTTCTATTGGTGCTGCTATGTACGGTGCCTTTCGGGTGTAGAACGAATGAATCGCCGGAGGGGCAGGTGGATGACATGCAAATCACCGCGCAGGTAAAATCCAAGTTGGTGTCGGACGTGGGCGTGTCGAGTATGACCAATATTTCGGTTAATTCCACTAACGGCGTGGTGACATTGTCGGGCCAGGTCGATTCGCCCGACATCAAGGTCAAGGCCGAAGGCATCGCCAAGAGCGTCCCCAAGGTCGTGAATGTCGTCGACAATCTTCAGATCACAACCAAGCCCCAGCCAACACCGAACGGATAGGTCAATCGGGCGCCGGATTAGTGATAGCCTATCCTCGTATCATGCCTGGGCGAAAGCGAGCCGCGGGTAGCCGGACGGGATCTGCCCGTCTGTTTACCGGGCAGGAATTAAGCGAGTTGTTGTTTGGCGTTTGCCACGATCTGAGGGCGCCCGTGCGCGGCATCCGCACAAACGCGGAATTGTTTCTGCGCGACGCAACGCCTGCCGCCGATCTTGCGCAACGCCTGGGCTTCATCGTGGACAACTCCATGAAGCTCGACCGGCTGGCGGATATGCTTTCCAGCTACGCGCTCGCCTTGGGAATCGAGCCGGCGTCCTTTCAACCCACACCCGTCGACGTGCTGCTGCGGAACGTGCTGGCCAGGGTCCGGGAGGATCTGCGCGCCCAGGGCGCCGTGGTGACTAACGATGCGCTGCCGCAAGTGCGGGGCAATCCGGACCGGCTCATCGAGCTCCTGCAGCGTCTGATCGATAATGCCCTGAACTTTCGCGGACCGGATCCTCCGAGCATTCACGTGACGGCTGCCACGCAGCCGGGCGCGTGGCGATTTGGAGTTCGCGACAATGGGGCCGGGATGGACGCCGCGGATTTGGAGCGCATCTTTAACCCGTTCCAGCGAGGTTCGGCCCCGCGCGCGGGCGCCGGCATGGGTCTGGCGATATGCAAGACGATCGTGGAGCGGCACGGGGGCGCCATCTGGGCTGAATCAAAGCCCGGTGAAGGCACCACCATCTTCTTCACCTTGCCCGCGGATTAGCCGCCCCTCTCTCCGCCGGCGGTGGCCACGCCGTTAAAGCCAACTCCCAGCGCTTCTCCGAGTGACCGGAAGCGTTGCAGCCAGGAACGCGATTCTTCGTCGCCCTCCTGCGCGCGCCGGCTGACTTCCCGGTAAACCGTGCGGCGCACTTCCCACCACACGTTCTGGGCAGTCCACAAAACCACTTCAAACGGCAAGATGGCCGTCATCCTGATCATCGATTCCAGGCGTTCCATGCATGCGCAGTTATCGGGATTCGCTGCGAATTGCTCAAACAGCCTGTCGATAGTCTGACGAAACGTGTATTCAAGGGTAGTGGCTTCTAGTGCGATATTCCCGCCGCGGGCCTCCTCCAGTAGCTTTTCTGCCTGCTCCAGATCGGTCTCCTCGCTGGCCAGCAGTGTACGCAATTTCGTATTGAGGGCGAATTCCGCCGCCGCGCGGATGGCCTTGGGCAGGGGGGACCCTAGATCGCGCAGAAAATGAGCGAGCGGAATATGACGCTCATAAATTTGATTGTAGGCCGCCTCGGCTTCCTCCAGGGAAGGATTGAGGATTTGTTCCAAAATCGCGCGCCGGTCGTCGCGGAACAGGGACCTGAGCGAGTAAGCGGAACCCATCTCCTTATCCATGACCCGGAGCACTTCTGGAATGTCGGCCTTGGAAAAGGCGGCGGCAATCGCATCCACCAGCTTCTGGTAGCTTTCCTCATCGTGGAACACGCGAATGCCGCAGCTCAGGTTGTGATCGCCGAAATGCAAGGCGCCATAAATCAGTGTTTCCGATTCCTGGGTAATTTCCGATGCGAAGCGGGCGCGCCCGAGGCCGATCCGCATCTCGCCCGCCTCGATGTTGTGTTCGTCCAGCCGGCCGGCCGTGTAGCAATAGACACGCACATTGTCCGCGTAAGGTTTGAACAGCGAGCGGATCGCATAATGCGCGGCCAGTTTCTCGAGATTGACGGCGGCCGGACTGGCGTATTTGCGGTAGATAGCCGCGCCGTCCCCCTGTTCGGGAATGTTACTCCTGGCTTGCGCCAACCTCTCCAGGAATTCGGACTCCACGTGATTGCCCAGCAACTCCTGCGACAATTGAACGGCGCGGCAGGCGTACTGGATTACCTGCACCGTCTCGATTCCGGAAAGGTCGTCGAAGAACCACCCGCAGCTGGTATACATGAGCATCAAATGCCGCTGCAGTTCCATCAGCTTGAGGGTGGTCACCTTTTCGGGCTCGCTTAACTCGCGGGCGGCATGCTTTGACAGGAAATCCGCGCGGCTCTCGGGATTCCGGTCGAGTACCACGGCGATATAGTCGTCGCGCGCTGCCCAGGGATCCTTCAGGAACTCCCGGGCCTTCTCCTCGAACCTCGGCGCCAGTGTGTCGCGGAGCCAGTCCAGCGCGGCGCGCAGCGGGCCTCGCCACTCCTGGTTCCAGCCCGCATGCCCGGCATTACAACCACAGTTGGACCGCCAACGCTCCACCCCGTGCACGCAGCTCCACGAACTGTTCTCGTGGATCTCGACTTCGTGCGTGGGCGGATGGCGTTCGCGGTACTCGCCGTAGTTGGTGATGTCGGCCAGTTGGTGCGCGCGTATATATTCCAAAGCGTAGGTGAGCGCCATTTCACCCCGGCGGTGATGATGTCCGTAGGTTTCGCCATCCGTGGCGATGTGCACCAGTTCCGGCCACGAGCGGTCCTCCGAAAATGCGCCGACCAGCCGCTGCGCCAGATTCTCGCCGTTATCCAACAGGCCTTCGAAGGCTACGCCTCGTGAGATGGGGCCGTCATAAAAGAATACGTCGATTGAGCGCCGCGATGACAGCCGCAGGCGGTAAGCCATCGTCGGATCGATGCGTTCGCCGTCTACCTCCCGCCAGTTGCGGCCGCCGATCTTGCGCACTTTCTTAGCCTGGTTGGGAGCCAGAATCGTGAACCGGATGCCGCATTCCGCGAGGATTTCCAGAGTCTCCAGATCGACGGCGGTTTCCGGTAGCCACATGCCCTCCGGCGGACGTCCGAAACGGTATTCGAAATCACGAATGCCCCATAACACCTGGGTGCGTTTGTCTCGTCGATTGGCCAGCGGCATGATGATGTGGTTATAGGCCTGGCTAAGTGCCGAGCCGTGCCCGCTGAATCGCCCGCGGCTCTCCCGGTCGGCCTCCAGGATCGCCGCGTAAACCTGCGGCGCCGAATCCTTCAGCCAGGAAAGCAGGGTGGGACCAAAATCGAAACTGATGAGCGAGTAGTTGTTGATGATATCCGTGATCTTGTCATCGGCATCCAGAATTCGCGAAGCGGAGTTGGGCGCATAACACTCCGCGGTGACTCTTTCGTTCCAGTCGTGGTACGGATAAGCTGAGTCCTGCAGCTCGATGGCTTCCAGCCATGGGTTCTCGCGCGGCGGCTGATAGAAGTGATTGTGGATACAAATGTAGCCCATAGTCCGGTCTCGCTCGCACGGTCTTGCAATCAGGTTTCCATCCGGACCCACAACGTGGTTTTTCAGATGCTCTTAGAGAGATGCGTCCGGCAGCGGCCGGTCCGTCATCCGACTAAGTGAGGTGTAGCGTTGAGCCGTTGCGGCCCGCGGCGGCGCTCACGGCCTTCGACTCCTCAAACGTTCGGAGTTTGCTCTGCAAAGTACGGAGGCAGATACCCAAAAGATCCGCGGCTTGCCGTCTGTTTTCATTGGTGTGTTTCAGTGTAAGCCGAATGTATGCCTCTTCCACTTTACTCATGGGCGCTCCGGCCCGCAGTTGGAGCACATCTTCCAGCGGGGCAGGGTCCTCTCCACGCACCGCCGCGCCGGGCAGATGGTGCAGCTGAATCTCGCCCGCCCGAGCCACGATGGCGGCCCGTTCAATCAGATTGCGCAGTTCACGCACGTTGCCGGGCCAGGAACTGGCTTTAAACCGTTCCACAACCTCGGCACTCAGATGGGTAACGCGGCAGTCGTGCTTTCGATTGATATCCCGGATCAGGGCCTCCGCCAGCGCCGGCAAGTCCTGTTTGCGTTCTCGTAGAGGCGGCAGCGATATATGGAAGACGTTCAAGCGATAATAGAGATCCTCGCGAAGTTGTTTGTTTTGAACCGCCTTTTCCGGTTCGCGGTTTGTGGCCGCCAGCACGCGTACGGCGATGGGAATGTCATGTGCCCCGCCCAGACGCCGTACTTTGGACTCCTCAATGACCCGCAGCAGTTTGGCTTGCGTGCCTAAGGGCATCTCGCCGATCTCATCCAGCAGCAAGGTGCCGTTGTGAGCCTGTTCAAAACACCCGGCGCGGCGCTCGAAAGCACCGGTGAACGAGCCTTTCTCATGCCCGAACAGTTCGCTCTCCATCAAGCTCTCGGGCAACGCCGCGCAATTAACGGCCACAAAGGGACCCTTGCTGCGCGGGCTCAATGTGTGTATGGCTCGCGCCACCAGTTCCTTTCCAGTGCCGCTCTCGCCGCTGATCAGAACCGACGCGGTGGTGGGCGCTACCTGGCGGATAAGCGAGAAGATTACTTTCATCACGGGCGACTGGCCCACCAGATCGCCTAACACGCCTTGATAGCTGAGCTGACGGTTCAGGCGCTCGGTTTCCCCAAGGAGTTGGTCTTGTAAGATGGCCCGCTCCAGGAGCGCGCGCAACACCCCCGGCTGTACCGGCTTTTCGAGGAACCAGAATGCTTTTAGGTCGTGGACGATCGAAATCGCCTGGTCGATGCTGCCGAAACCGGTCAGCACAATGGCTGGTATCCGGGAACCGTGCGCGGCCAGTTCTTTCAATAACGCGATACCATCAAGGCGCGGCATCACCAGGTCCGTCAAAATCACATTCGCCGGATAATAAGCCAGCTTGGCAAGGGCCTCCTGGCCGTCCGCGGCTGTCTCGACGTCAAACCCCAGCAATCGGACCATTTCGGCCAAATCTGCACTTTGGGAGGCTTCATCATCCACGATCAGTATTTTAGCCGGCATAAAGTAACCCTCAATGCAGCTATTCTACCCAAGCCTTGAAATTCTGCAAGATTGTAATAATTCGTACCAAATCGAACTCGGTTTTTGGCTTCAAGCCACAGCCTGCTCGGCCGAGGGTTTCACGCGGCGCTGATCCATCTTCGGCAACCTCACAAAGAAAGTCGCGCCGCGTCCGAGCTCCGACTCCACCCAGATCTGACCGCCGTGCCTCTCGATCAGGCGCTTGGTGATGGCCAGGCCCACGCCAGGACCGGGATACAGGTCGTTGTGAATACGCTTGAAGGCTCCGAAGATGCGATCCGCGTAACGGGGATCGATGCCCAAACCGTTGTCGTGCACGGAAAGCACCCAGGTCTCCTTCTCCGGAAATGCGCCGATGTGAATTTCAGGACTCGCTTCGGCGCGGAACTTGATGGCGTTTTCGATGAGGCTGGCCAAAGCATAAGTGATATGACTCGGATCGCACCACAGTTCGGGAAGGGCATCGTGCGTTACGGTCGCATTGCTCTCGGCGATGGCGTGCTGCAGCATGGCCAGCGCTCCGGCCAGCAGCATGTTCCCATCTGACCGGCAACAGGCCGGGGGCGGACCGGCCACTCGCATGTAGGTGCGCAGTCCCCCCAAAAGGTTTTGCAGCCGGTTTGCGGAGGTGTGCAAATAGCCGAGCAGCGCCAGCGTTTCCTCGTCCAGCGCGCCCCGATGTTTATTGAAAATGAGATCCGACAGGGTACAGATCTGGTTCACCGGGCTGCCCAGGTCGTGCAGGGAATCGGCAGTCAGAGCGATCCAGTCCTCTTCATGCCCGGAGTCGGCGCGTGTTGGACGTCGAAGTTGCATGCGAGTCACTTTGCGAGCGGAGCCTGCCATGGAAGGAATCTTCAGCTGCCGGCGCTGCGGGACCTTTCTTTGGCGGCTGGAAGCAATAACCGGAAACAGGCGCCTTGTCCGGGGCTGCTGCTCACCTGAACGCCCCCACCGGTGCTTCGCGCAAATCCCTGTACGGCCGCCAAGCCCAGACCGCGTCCCAGGAACTTGGTCGTGAAGAATGGATCGAAGATCTGCTTTTGGGTTTCTTCGTCCATGCCGCACCCGTTGTCCTTGACTTCTACCATGACGAATTTGCCGGGAGAAATGCCGGCCCCGAAATCCCGCGGGCACGCTTCCGGCTCGAGATCCATTACGGCCGTGCGCACCGAGATGCAGCCCGCAATGTTCTCGCCAATAGCCTCCACCGCATTACCCAGCAGGTCCGTGATCGCTTGCCGCAGCAGATCGAAATCCACTTCAACCTGCGGGAGCCGGCGCCCGCGTTGGACTTCCAGGCGGATGTGCTTCGGAATTCCGGGCCGCTCGATCACTTCGCGCACCAAATCGTCCACATGAGCCCGCGTTACCCTTCGGTTTCCCTTGCCTGCATAGGCCACGATCTTGCGGATGAGCTCCGCGGCGCCCTCGCCTGCCTGGATTACGCTTCGCAAGGTCTCCTGCGCCGGATGGGAGGACGGCAGCTTTTCCATGGCATGACCTGCCCCGCCCAGTATGACGACCAGGAGATTGTTCAAGTCGTGCGCCAGGCCGCCCGCCATCCTGCCCAGGCTCTCGAGCTTTTGCTTATCGAGTTCTTCTTGGCCCTGCTGCTTCTGGCTGTCGATGTCCGTACAGCTGCCTAACCATTCGGTAATCCCCCGGCCGTCGAGCGTGGGCACGGCCCGCACCAGGTGCCACCGGTAGCTGCCGTCCGCCGCACGCCGCAGCCGGTGCTCGATCTCAAAGATTGAGCCGGAAGCCGCCGCCTGATTCCAGGCCACCCAGGTCCGTTCCCGATCATGGGGGTGCACGATGCTATCCCAACCCATCCGTGGAGCGTCTGCCGGACTCAGGCCGGTGTAATCCAACCACCTCCTGTTCGCATATTCCACCTGGGCCGAGGCATCCGCGGTCCAGACCATCTGGGGCATGGCTTCCAGCAGTACCTTATAACGCCGCCAGCCGTGTTCGAGCGCGGATCGTTGTTCCTCGATCCGCTCTTTCATGCGAAACCTCTCGATCGCATTTCGGACAACGCGGGGAAGGCTGTCGACCGACACGTTCCCCTTCGGCAGAAAATCCATCGCCCCGGCTTGCATGGCTCGAACGGCGACGGCCTCCTCGCTGTACGCGGTGAGCACCACGGCGGCGAAGGGAATACTGCCTGATTCGCTCTGCAGACGCGTCAAAGCCTCGATCCCATCCATATCCGGTAAGTTGACATCGATTAGCGCGCAGTCGGGCCCCCATTTTGCGGCCATCTCGATTCCCAAAGTCGCGGACTCCGCCTCCGCAAATTCGAATGGCGAACCCGTGGAATCCCAAAGGCAGCGCTTGTAGACCTCCCGATCGATGGCATTATCCTCAATGATGAGGATTCGCGAGGCAATTCGGGAGCCCATGGCCCTGGGACCGTGCACCTGACGCGCCAAACGGGTCCCTCCAGTGCCGCCGGATCCGGGTTTCCCCCTACTCTGCAATCGTATCTGGCGCGCGGAACGAATGGCGGATAACTTGCTTTTGTCAGCCGTTTCTGGGTCGGAGAATACTTTTAAACGCCTACGGCGGAAGGGCGCCACGTCAATTTCTGCACAGTTGTGCGGGAAAAAAATGCATCTGCTCGCCGGCTTTGACGGGCGGGGAGGAAGGCTGAGGAATGCCCGAAATCTTGCTGGCTGAAGACAATCCGGCCGACGTCTACCTGATTCGAGAAGCTCTCCGGGAGCACCGCGTGGACGCCGGACTGCGTGTGGCGGGGGATGGGCAGCAAGTCCTGCGGATACTGTTCGGAGAAGAATCCGGTGCGGAACCACCGTCACTGATTATCCTGGACCTCAATCTGCCGCGGCACGACGGAATCGAAGTTCTGGAATGGCTGTCGAAATCCACCGGGCTGCGCCACATCCCGGTGGTGGTGCTCACCTCATCGGACTCTCCGCGCGACCGGTTGGCTGCCGAACAACTGGGCGTTTCGCGGTTCCTCCGAAAACCTTCGAATTTAGAGCAGTTTCTGAACCTCGGCGCGATATTTAAGGAGTTACTGGAGCAGAAAGCGGACGCGCCGCGCAGCCGACGCGCCGCTAAACGATGAAAATGGGCCAATCGCCCAAATAACAGGAGCCCGACATGACTACCGAAACCGCCACAGATACCCTCAATGCCAGCGAGTTGCTAAAGATCCTGGTTGCCTTCAAGGAGGGCGATTTCTCGGTTCGCTTGCCGCTTAATTACACCGGCCTGGCGGGAAAGGTGGCGGATACCCTCAACGATATCTTGAAGTTGAACCAACGCATGGCTCAGGAATTCGCCCGTGTCAGCAATGCCGTAGGAAAAGACGGAAAAATCAGCCAGCGCGCCAGCCTGGGATCGGCGTCCGGCGGTTGGGCGGACTGCCTGGATTCGGTCAACAACCTGATCGGTGACCTGGTACAGCCTTCTACGGAAGTAGCCCGCGTGATCGGCGCGGTGGCCAAGGGCGACCTCTCGCAAAGCATGGCGCTGGAAGTGGACGGGCGCTCGCTCAAGGGTGAGTTTCTTCATACTGCGCGCGTGGTGAACACCATGGTGGTGCAGTTGAATTCGGTGGCGTCCGAAGTCACCCGTGTGGCGCGGGAGGTGGGTACCGAAGG
>Ga0070731_10000281_pt1 | contig 82286 bp, 89 predicted proteins | sample Coa_R1_2_FD_66448 | JGI IMG/M metagenome (GOLD analysis project Ga0070731, IMG submission 66448) | Surface soil microbial communities from Centralia Pennsylvania, which are recovering from an underground coalmine fire - Coalmine... | ecosystem: Environmental > Terrestrial > Soil > Unclassified ... | reverse complement strand
ACGGCGGTGAAGCTCTCGACGGCGTACATGCCGAGGTTCGAGATCGTGAACGTGCCGCCCTCGAGGTCGTCAGCGCGGAGCTTGCCGTCGCGCGCGCGGCCGACAACGTCGGAGCGCGCTGCGGCGATCTCGGCGAGCGTGAGGCGCTCGACGCCGCGGATGACCGGAACGACGAGGCCCTGCGGCGCGGCGACCGCGATCCCGACGTTCGCGCTCGGGTGGAGAAGGATCGCGTCGTCGGTGAACTCGGCGTTCACCTCGCGATGTCGCATGAGTGCCTGGGCTGAGAGCTTCGTCAGAACGTCGGTCACCGTCACGCGGATGTCCGGGTCGCGCTCCCGCAGCTTCACAACGAGCGCGTTCGCCCGCGTCATGTCCGCGGAAGCCTGGAGTTGGAAAACGGGGATCTGCCACGCCTCGGTCAAGCGCCGCGCGATCGTCTTCCGGATGTTCGTGAGCGGGACACGCTCCACCTCGCCAGGCGCGAAGTGCGCTTGTGACAACTTGTCACTAGCGGTGTTTGGCGCTCCGCTTTCGGCGCGTTCGACGTCTTCGGCCACAATGCGTCCCTCTGGCCCGGTTCCGCGAATTGCCTGCAAATCGAGGCCTTTCTCGCGAGCCAATCTCCGCGCGAGCGGCGACGCCTTAACACGCCCGTTCGTGGCGATCGGTGGCTCGGGCGCCGCTTCGGAAGTCCGCGACGCCTCAGACAACGCTTGTGACAAGTTGTCACTTGGGGGCTTTTCGGTGGCGTCTTCCTCCAGCGCGCCGTCGGGCACGGCCTCGCCCTCGCTGCCGATGAAGGCGACCGTCTTGCCGACTGGGACCTCCCCTTCGGTAACCGAAATCTTGAGGAGAACGCCGCTCGCCTCCGCCTCGACCTCCTGCGTGACCTTGTCGGTGTCGAGCTCGAACAGTGGGTCACCCTTCGCCACCGCCTCGCCCTCGGACTTGAGCCAGCGCACAATCGTGCCCGTCTCCATGCCCTGGCCGAGCCGCGGGAGGATGACCTCCGTGGCCATCGCACCTACCTCCCGACCGTCCGCTTGATCGCCGCGAGCACGTCCGCCGCGTGCGGGATGGCGAAGTTCTCCATCACCGGCGCGAACGGGAGCGGCGTGAACTTCGCGCCGACCCGCTCGATTGGAGCGTCGAGCCAGTCGAACGCCTGGTACTGGAGAACGGCCGCGACCTCGGCGCCGAAGCCCATCCTCGTTACGGCCTCGTGCGCGACGACGGCGCGGTTCGTCTTCTTCACCGACGCAACGAGCGCCTCCTCGTCGAGCGGCTGCAGTGTCCGCGGGTCGACGACCTCGACGGAGATGCCCTCACCCTCCGCTTCCTCAGCCGCGCGCAGCGACTCGTGGACGAGGCGTCCCGTCGCGATCACTGTGACGTCGTCGCCCTCGCGGTGCACGCGCGCCTTGCCGATCGGGATCGGCTCGATCTCTTCGGGTACGTCGCCCTTGATCGGGTAGAGCGTGCGGTGCTCGAAGAAGACGACGGGGTTGTCGTCGTAGATCGCCGACCAGAGGAGGCCGCGCACGTCCTCCGGCGTCGAGGCGAACACGACCTTGAGCCCCGGGATATGGACGAACCACGCCTCGAGCTGCTGCGCGTGCTGCGCGCCCGGCGACCAGCCCGCGCCACCCTGCGTGCGGAAGACGACCGGAACCGTGATCTGCCCGCCGGACATGTAGCGATGCTTCGCCGCCTGGTTCACGATCTGCTCGGCGGCGAGCGTCATGAAGTCCTCGTACATGATCTCCGCGACGGGGCGCATCCCCTGCATCGCGGCTCCGATGGCGGCACCCGCGAGGGCCATCTCGGAGATCGGCGTGTTACGCACGCGCTCCGGCCCGAACTCGCCGAGCAGCCCTTGCGTGACGCCCATCGAGCCGCCCATCTCGGCGATGTCCTCGCCCATGACGAAGACGTCGTCGTCGGCGCGCATCGCCCGGACGAGCGTGTCGCGGACGGCCTCGCGGTACGTCAGCTCAGGCATAGACGTTCTTCAGGGCATCTTCCGGCGCCGGGTCGGTGCCGTTCTTCGCGAACTCGACCGACGCCTCGACCATCTCCGTCACCTCGGTGTCGAGCTCGGCGAAGTCCTCATCGGCCATCGCGAGCTTCGCGCGCAGCAGCTCGATCGGGTCGCGCGTCTCCCGCAGCTCCCTCGCCTCGTCCTTGTCGCGATAGACCTGCGGATCGCCGATGTAGTGACCCCTGAAACGGGCGGTGTCGAGGTGGACGAAGACCGGCCCGTCTCCCCCGCGCGCATGCTCGAGCGCCTTGTGCGCGGTCTTGTACACCGCCTCGACGTCCTGCCCGTCGGCCTTCATCGCTTTCATCCCGAACGCCTTCGCGCGGTCGGAGAGGTCGCGGATCGGCGAGTGCTGGCTCTCGGGCGTCGACTCCGCCCAGTGGTTGTCCTCGAGGACGAAGACGGCCGGAACCTTCCAGAGTTGCGCGAGGTTGAGCGCCTCGTGGAACGTGCCGATGTTCGTCGCGCCGTCTCCGAAGAACGCGACCGCGACGCGCGGCTCGCCGCGCATCTTGAAGGCGAGCGCGGCGCCGGTGATCTGCGGCAGGCCGCCGCCGATGACGGCGTTCGCGCCGAGGTTGCCGCGCTCGACGTCGTAGAGGTGCATCGAGCCGCCGTACCCGTGCGAGCAGCCCTCCTGCTTCCCGTAGAGCTCGGCCATCAGCTCGTTCGGGTGCGTCCCTTTCGCGAGCGTGTGCCCGTGCGCCCGGTGCGTGGAAGCGATCACGTCGCCATCGCCGAGCGCGCGGCAGACCCCGACGGCGCACGCCTCCTGACCGATCGCAACATGGAGGAAGCCGGGCAACTCGCCGGCGCGGAACCGCTCTTCGACCTTCTCCTCGAAGCGCCGGATGAGGAGCATCTCGCGCAGGACGTCTTGTAAATCCGCCTTCGCAAGGCTCGCGCGTTGCTCAACCTTGGCCACGGCCGGAGTGTACGGTTCGCGTGTGAGCCTCGTCGAGCGGTGGAATCACGTTGAAAGCAGCCTGGAACCGGGCTGGAACGAGGCCACGCTGAGCCTCGAGATCCACGACGCGGAGGCGCGCTCGCGGGCCGCCGCACTGCTCGGCCCGGCCGGGCCAGGCTTCGCCGGCAGCACCGTTCGCTTCACGATTTCCACTCGCGGCCACGGCATCGGGCCGGACGGCGCGCGCCGCCTGCTGAAGCTGATCGACGGAGAAGGCATCCTCGGGCGGCTCGAGCTCGTCACCTCCGAAATGCCCGACGTCGCCGAACCCGCAATCGCCCGGAGCACACTCTCGGAAGCCTGGGACGCGGCGCTCGACGTTCTGCCGGCCGACTGGAGCGATCTCCTCGTCGAGCTCGAGCTCGACTCGAGCGCCGACGTCGACCGCGGCGCCGTGCTCTGCTCGCCGCTCAATCCCATTCAGTCGACCGGCCGACCCGGCTACCGGTTCCGCTGCGCAAACGAGCGCGGCTACGGCGCTTCGGCGGGGATGGTTGCTCGCTGCCTCGGCCGGCTCGACGGCGACGGTATCTCGGGTCGCGTCCGCATCACCCGTGTCCTGAGCGACGTTCACCCGGTCGGAACGCAGGGCGCCGTGTTCACCATCGGCCGCCGCCCGGGATGACCGAACTCGCCGACGCCACGCGGCGGGTCGCCGAGCACGCACGCTCGCTCGTCGAGCTCGAGGTGCAGCTTGCGCTGGCGGAACTGAAGCGGAAAGCCGCGACAGTCGGGATCGGGGTCGGGCTGAGCGCCGGCTCGCTGCTGTTCTTGTGGCTAGCCATCCTCTTCGGTCTTGGGGCGGCAACGGCCGGCCTCACCTATGTCCTGCCGGTCTGGGGGGCCCTCCTCGTGATGTGCGGCGCGCTGCTCCTGATCGCCGCTGGCCTGGCGCTCGTCGGCGTCACGCTGATACGCCGCGCCGCGAAGCCGCTGCCCGAGCAGGCGATCGAGGAAGCGCACCGTACGATCGACGAGCTCGAAGAGGAGCTACAGGATGCCGGAACCGCCTGAGATCCGGCAGGAGCTCGCAGAGGAGCGGCGCGAGCTGAAGGAAGCCGTCGCCGATCTCCGCGGCGAGCTCGACGAGAAGGCGCAGCAGGGCAAGAAGCTCGCCGTGGTGGTCGGCGTAGCAACCGGCGCGGCGGTGCTCACGAACCTCGCTCTGAAGTTGACGCGCCGGAGAGACTAGGCGCGCAACTCTGCCCCGAACTGTTTGCCGACCGCGTCGGCGATCGCGGCGCGCGCCGGCGCGACGTCCTCGTCGGTCAGCGTCCGCTCGGGGGAGCCGAACGCGAGACGGAAGGCGAGCGACCGCTTCCCCTCGCCGATCTGCGGGCCGCGGTACTCGTCGAACACGGACACGTCCCGCAGGAGCTCGCCGCCTGCCGCGCGGATCGCCACGAGGAGCTCGGTCGCCGGCGTGCCCTCGTCCACGACGAAGGCGAGATCCTCGCGCAGCTCCGGGTAGTCGCTCACCTCACTGAAACGAGTCGTCCCCATTGCCGCGGCGAGCGCATCGAGATCGAGCTCGAACGCCCCCCATTCGCCCTCGAGCTCGGCCGGGTGGAGCTCGCCGACCCAGCCCTCGGCGCCTTGCGCCGCCTTGCCGGGATGGAGGCGACGGGCGCGTGTCTGCTCGAAGACCGGCTCGACACCGAGCGCCGCGTAGACCTGTTCAACCGCCCACTTCGCCTCCGCGAACCCGCCGTCGACGATGCCTGCGACGTGCCACGGCTCGTGACCGCGCTCGTTGGGGTAGACGTGCGCGATCTCGAACAGTGCGATGCTCTCAACGTTGACGGCGCGGTTCGCCCGAGCCGCTTCGATCAGGCTCGGCATGAGCGTCTCGCGCAGCGCGCCGAGCTCGGCGGAGATCGGCTCGGGCAGGATGATCGGGCCGGCGGGAACGAGCGACGGCGTGTACGCCTCCGACCAGCCGCAACCGACGAGCGCATCCTCGACGGTGCGCCGCGCCTTCTGCCAAGGCGTCAGCCGGCCGAACATCGCCCGGCGGCGCGGCAGCGTGAACGGGATGTTCGGCAGCTCGAAGCGCGCGATCTCCTCGACGAGATCGATCTCGCGCGTCACGTCCCGCGCACGCCACGTCGGAACGCGGAAGCCCATGCCTTCTCCGTCGCACTCGAAGCCGAGCCGCACGAGGATCTCGGCCTGCCGCTCGGGCGGCACATCGAGACCGAGCACCTCGGTCGAGCGCGTCGGGCGCAGTGGGAGGACAGCCGGCTTGGGCAGGTCGCCCTGGACGTCCACGGCGCCCGTCCATCGCGCGCCCGCGAGCTCAACGAGCAGCTGCGTCGCGAGCACCGCCGCGGGTCCGGCGAGATACGGGTCGACGCCCTTCTCCCAGCGGTTCGAGCCCTCGGTGCGCAACGCGAGCCGCTCCGAGCTCCGCAGGATCCCGATCGGCTCGAAGTTCGCCGCCTCGAGGAGGACGGCCGTCGTCCGCTCCGAGACCTCGGTCTCCTCGCCGCCCATGATACCGGCGAGCGCGATGGCGCGCTTCGCGTCGGCGATGAGCAGATCGTCGGTCTCGAGCTTACGATCGTTGCCGTCGAGCGTCCGCAGCCCTTCGCCTGCCTTCGCACGACGCACGACAACGCGCCCGCCGTCAAGCTTTTCGTAGTCGAACGCGTGGAGCGGGTTGCTAAGCGCGAGCATGACGTAGTTCGTCACATCGACGACGTTCGAGATCGAGCGAACGCCGGCGTCGCGCAGCCGGGCCCTGAGCCACATCGGCGACTCGGCGATCCTCGCGTCCCGGAAGAGGCGTCCGACGTAACGCGGGCAGCCGGCCAAATCGTCGATCTGGATGTCGACCTTCTCGTCGCCGTCCCGTGAAGGATCCGCACCGGGCATCGGCCGAAGCTCGCCGCCGAAGATCGCCGCGACCTCGCGCGCCACGCCGTAGACGGACTGGAGGTCGACCCGGTTCCCGGTCGGGTCGATATCGAGGATCTCCTCGACCAGCGGCAGCGCCGCGGCGAGCGGCGAGCCAGGCTCGAGACCATCCGGCAGGAGCATGATCCCGGAGTGGTCGGAGCCGAGCTCGACCTCGTCCTCGGCGAGGATCATCCCTGCGGACATCTGGCCGCGAAGCTCGCGCCGCTCGAGCGTCACGCCGTTCGGCAACGTCGCGCCAGGCCGCGCGACCGCAACCGTCGCTCCGGCTCCGAAGTTCCACGCCCCGCAGACGATCTGCGCCGGCTCGCCCTCGCCCACGTCGACCGTGCAGAGCTGGAGACGGTCGGCGTTCGGGTGCTTGTCCGCCTCGAGCACGCGGCCGACCACGAACAGCGTCGTGTCCTTGGGCCCGCGCCGCTCGATCGTCGGCACTTCCGCGGTCGAGATCGTCAGCGCGTCGGCGATCGTCGCCGCATCCGCGTCGACATTCACGTACTCGAGCAACCAGCTGAGCGGCACCCTCATCGGAACTGCCTCAAGAAGCGGAGGTCGCTCTCCCAGAACGGGCGCAGGAGCGGGATGTCGTAGCGCAGCTGAGCGGTGCGCTCGAGCCCGAGCCCAAAAGCGAAACCACTCCACTCGTCCGGATCAAGGCCGACGTTCGCGAGCACTTGCGGATCGACCATCCCGGAGCCGCCGATCTCGAGCCAGCCGGACCACTTGCACGTCGCGCAGCCGCTACCGCCGCAGACGCCGCACGAGACATCCGGTTCCATCGACGGCTCCGTGAACGGGAAATAATGCGTGCGGAAGCGCACCTCGCGCTCCTCGCCGAAGAGCGCCCGAATCACGTGCAACAGCGTCCCCTTGAGGTCGGCGAGCGTGATCCCGCGGTCGATCGCGAGCCCTTCGAACTGGTGGAAGATCGGGAAGTGGGTCGCGTCGATCGTGTCGCGGCGATATGTCCGGCCGATCGAGACCATGTAGACCGGCGGCGGCTTCTCCTCGAGGGTGCGGATCTGGGACGGCGAGGTCTCTGTCCGGAGCACGTGTTCGCCGTCGACGTAGAACGTTGCCCGCGGTGACCTCGCCGGATGCCAGGCCGGGAATGCGAGCTTGTCGAAGTTGTGTTCGACGGTCTCGATCTCGCGGTCCTCGCGGATCTCGTAGCCGAGCCCGATGAACGCGTCCTCGACGTCACGCCGGATCAGCGTCGTCGGGTGGAGAGACCCGCGCGGCCTGACGCCGACCGGTCCGAGCAGCCGGGCCGGGAGCGTGACGTCGACGCGCTCCGTGGAGAGCTTCTCCGAGAGCTCGGCGCGCTCGAGCTCCTCGTGCCGTGCAGCGATTGCTTCTTCAAGCGCCTCGCGCACTGCGTTGAGCGCCATGCCGGTCTCGCGGTCGCGCACCTCGCGCAGCGCGAGTTTCAGCTCGCTGCTGCGGCCGAGATACTGGACGCGAGCAGCGTCCAGCGTCTCGAGCGTCGCGGCAGCGGCGACCGCCAAGAGCGCCTCCTTCTGCAGCTCCTCCGGATTCACCTTCGCGACCTTATCCAACGGTTTCTCCTCCTCTCGCAGGCACGGGATCAGCGGGCTCGGAACGCCCCGGCTCGTGCTGCATGGAGGAGTCGACCTGTTAGCGCGCCGACGCCCCGACAGCGAGCCGGGGCTGGATAAAGGCGAACGTGCGCGCGACAGCCATCGTCGTGATATTACCGGGCATGGCCGAATACGACGTATGGGCGCCCGACTACGACGATTGGGCGGCCGATATGACCGAGGACGTGCCGTTCTACGTCGATCTCGCGCGCGAGGCGGCGGGCGACACGCTGGTCGAGCTCGGCGTGGGCACCGGGCGGATCGCGATCCCGATCGCGCGAGAGACGGGCAAGCGCGTGATCGGCATCGATCGCTCGCCCGCAATGCTCGCCGTCGGCCGCGAGCGGGCCGGTGAGCTTCCGATCGAGTTCCGTGAGGGAGACTTCCGCGACTTCACACTCGAGGAACAGGTCGCGCTCGTGATCTGCCCGTTTCGTGCGCTCATGCACGCCCCGACCTGGCAGGACAAGCGGCGGGTCTTCGAATCGGTGGCAGCGGCGCTCGAGCCTGGAGGCCGCTTCGCTTGGAACGTCTTCGTCTTCAGCCCGTTCATCGCAACCCGCCTTCACGGTCAGGTGCAAACACGTGCCGGTGACCTCTGGGAAACGGTCCGCCACATGCCGGCGGACAACCGCATCGACCTCGAACGCGGGCGTGGCGATCGGGCCGACGGAGTTGTACGCCTTTGGTGGGCGACAAAGTCCGAGTTGGAGGGGCTGATCGACGTGGCCGGGCTGGAGGTCGAGGCCCTCTACGGCTGGTTCGACCGGCGGCCTTTCGACGACGAGTCGCAGGAGTTCTTGTACGTCGCCCGCAAGCCCGGATGAGCGACTACGACGCCTGGGCCTCGGTCTACGACGCGTGGGGTGGGCGGATGCCGGAGGACGTCGCGCATTACGTCCGGCTCGCACGGGACGCGGACGGCCCGATCGTCGAGCTCGGGGTGGGAACCGGCCGAGTGGCGATCGAGGTCGTGCGTGAGACGGGAAAACCCGCTCTCGGCATCGACTCGTCGCCGGCGATGCTGGAGGTGGCGCGCGGGAAGGCGGCGGGCCTGCCACTCGAGCTGCGCCTCGGCGACATGCTCGAGCTCGAGCTCGACGAGCCGGCGGCGCTGATCTACGTCCCGGGACGCTCACTCCTCCACCTGCACGGTTGGAGCGAGAAACGGCGAGTGTTCGAGAGCGTCGCCGCCTCGCTCCGGCCCGGCGGGCGGTTCGCGTTCAACGCCTTCGCCTTCAGCCACACCGTCGCCGCCCGTCTCGACGGGACGACGCAAGAGCAGAACGGGATCGTGCAGACGTTGCGCTACATCCCGGCCGACAACCGGACGGAGATCATTCGCGACGACGGCGCGACCCTCCGGCTCTGGTGGGCGACGAAGGCGGAATGGGACGGTCTGCTCGACGTCGCCGGCTTCGAAGTCGAGGAGCTGTACGGAGGCTTCGAGCGCGAGCCGTTCACGGACGAGTCGCTCGAGTACGTCTACGTCGCACGTAAACCGGGCGGGCGTAGGCTCGACGGAGCCCGCGGAGCGGAGGTGCCGGCTTCGCCGGCGCCTCCGCAGCGATATTGAGCGAGTACGACCCCATCGCGCGGCTCTACGACCCCTGGAGCGCGAGCGTCGTCGAGGACATCTCCTTCTACGTCGACGAGGCGCTGGCCGCGGGCGGCCCGATCGTAGAGCTCGGCGTCGGGACCGGGCGGATCGCCATCCCGATCGTAATGGCCGGCGTCGATGTGATCGGGATCGACTCCTCCGCCGGAATGCTGGCCGTCTGCCGACGGCGCGCGGATGAGGCCGGCGTCGGTGCGCGGGTCGATCTCCGGCGCGGAGACCTCCGCACTCCTCCGGTGGACGAGCGGGTCGCGCTCGTGACGTGCCCGTTCCGCGCCTATCTCCACCTGCGCGACGACGGCGAGCGGCTCGAGGCGCTCGGCGCCGCGCGTGAGCTCCTCCGGCCCGGGGGGAAGCTCGTCTTCGACGTCTTCACACCCTCCCGCGCCGATATCGACGAGACGCATGGCCGCTGGATCGAGCGTGAGCCGGGCATCGACGAGCGCGCCGACTGGGACACCGACGCGCAGACGCTGACTCTCTCCGTTCGCGGCCCGGCCGGCGAGTCGACGATGACGCTGTGGTGGCTCGAGCCCGCGCGCTGGCACACGCTGCTCGCCGAGGCCGGCTTCGAGGTGGACGCGTGCTACGGCTGGTTCGACCGGCGGCCGTTCGCCGGCGGCGAAGACAGCGTCTGGATCGCCTCTCGAAAATGATCCGCGCAAATTGCGACAAATCGTTGACGCGAGGTGTTGACCTGGTGACCGCGACCTCGTAGGTTCCCTCTTGCACCGAGCAGGGCACGCGAGTAGGTCGAAGCCTCGACCGAGCGGTCAAACGGTAAGGGAGCAATCCCAAGTCGAAAGGCCGGTTGGACGAGGGTGACGAAAGCGAAGCCGGCTCGGTGAATTTTTGCCCGGCCTCCGAAAGGGGGCCGTTCCTTTTCTTCCGAACTGGTACTCCCTCTGGACAACTTGCGCGGGGAGGCGTCGTTCGCGAGGCTGGACCGCGTGGAGATCGACGCTGACCTGACCGCACTCGTAGTTGGCAAACTGATGGCGATCCACGACGACACCCAGACCATCCGTCAGTTGTTGGAGGACGATGATGACGAAGCCGACGAGCCATACGACGACGATTCCTGATCCCGAGTCGCTCTCGGAGGAGGAGCGCCAGGAGATTCTGCGCCAGGCGGGCCTCCGGGTGCGCCGTGAGCTGGAGAACGAGACGATCGTGCGCGAACTACAGCGCCAGGCTCAGGATGCCGAGCCCCGCGCGACCAGCTCGTAGAGAGCGATCGCGCCCGCCAGCGCGACGTTGAGCGACTCTCCGCCGCCCGGTTGCGGGATCGACACACGCTCGTCGCAGCGCTCGAGCACCTCCGTCGGCAGGCCGTCGCGCTCAGCGCCCAGAATGAGAACGACGTCGCCGTCGGCCGTGAGCTCGGGGAGCGGAGTGCCGCCGTGCGCGACGAGCGCGACGCGCCGGCCGGCCGGCTCTTCGAAGCCCGCGACCGGCACGCAGAAGATCGCGCCCATCGACGCGCGCACCGCCTTCGGCCCCGTCGGGTCGGCGCAGCCCTCCGAGAGCGCAACGCCGGCACCGAACGCGTCGGCGGCTCGCAGCAGCGTCCCGACGTTCCCCGGATCAGCGACGTGCCAGAGCGCGAGCGTCACCGGCCGTGTCCCGCGCGGCAGGTCGTCCCGCCGAAACACCGCGACGACGCGCGGCGGATGCGCAAGCGTCGACACCTCCGCGAGCAGCGACGCCTCGACGTCCTCATCGGCGACGAGCACGTCGGAAGGCGCGAGGCCGGCGCTGAGGCCGGCCTCGACGAGATCCTCACCCTCGACCGCGAACAACCCGAGCTTGTCGCGCCAGCTCCGTTCCTGGAGCTTGCGCACGAGCTTCAGCCGCTCGTTGTCGCGCGAGGTGATCAGTTAGCCGCGCCGCCGGAGGCGGCGGGATCTTTCGGCCGGGCGGCGGCGGCTTCGCCGGCGTCGCTTCCAGCCTTGAGAGCCGCTTTCGCCTTGTCGGCGATCGCGCCGAACGCAGCGGGGTCGCTGACCGCGAGGTCGGCGAGCACCTTCCGGTCGAGCTCGATCCCGGCCTTCGCGCAGCCGTGCACGAACTGGTTGTACGAGAGACCGTTCGCGCGCGCGGCGGCGTTGATCCGCGTGATCCAGAGCTTCCGGAACTCGCGCTTGCGCACCTTCCGGTCGCGGTAGGCGTAGACGAGCGAGCGCTCGACCTGCTCCTTCGCGTAGCGGTAGTGCGTCGATTTGCGCCCCCAGTAGCCAGAGGCTTGCTCGAGAACCTTGCGGCGCTTCTTCTGCGCGTGGACTGAACGCTTGACCCTGGGCATTACCGCATCCCCAGCATCTTCTTGATCTTGTTCGTGTCGGTGCCGGTCGCCAGGCGCTCCTTGCGGAAGCCGCGCTTACGCTTCGACGACTTCGCTTCCAGGTTGTGGCTCCGCATCGCCGGCCGGCGCAGGATCTTGCCCGTCCCCGTCACCTTGAAGCGCTTCTTCGCTCCGCTGTGTGTCTTCGTCTTCGGCATCGTGTTTCACTCCTGCGTTCTTTGTCGGGCCCAGCAGCATCACCATGTTGCGTCCGTCGAGGAGAGGCTGGGACTCAATCGCCCCGATCTCCTTGACGTCGTCGGCGAGCCGGAGGAGTAGGTCGCGGCCCCGTTCCGGATGGGTCGTCTCGCGCCCACGGAACATGATCGTGACCTTCACCTTCGCGCGCTGGTTGAGGAATCGCTCGACGTGTCCCTTCTTGGTGTTGTAGTCGTGCACGCCGATCTTCGGCCGGAGTTTGATCTCCTTGACGTGGATCTGGCTCTGGTGCTTGCGGGCCTGCTTCGCCTTCTGCTCCTGCTCGTACTTGTACTTCCCGTAGTCCATGATCTTCGCGACGGGCGGATCGGCCTGGGCAGCGACCTCGACGAGATCGAGGTTCTTGCCGTAGGCGTACTCGCGCGCCTCGTCGGAAGTCTTGATACCGAGCTGGGCACCGTCGTCGTCGATCAGCCGGACGCGCGGGACTCTGATCGCATCGTTGATGCGCGTCGTGTCGCGTGGCGACGGGCGGACCTGGTCGAACGGCCGGCGTCTGGGCCTCAAGTGGTAGTCACCAAGTCGGGCTTGCTCCTCCTCGTTTCGGTTTCGGACACTGAAAAGCCGCTGTGTATGCAGCGGCCCGTAATCCTCGTCGTTCTCGACTCGGTTGAACCTGCCAGCGCAATGAAGGCCGGGAGGTGAGGAACGGGTCCGCCCCTGCTTTTCAGAAGCTAGAGGGTAGCAAGCCGTTCGAGTAGCGCGGTCAGGGAGAGCTCTGATTGCTCGCCGCCGCGCTCGCGCACGGCGAGGCTCTCGTCGCTCTCCTTGTCGCCGTAGACGATCGTGACGGGGATCTTCTCGAGCTCGGCGGCGCGGATGCGCTTGCCGATCGTCTCGGTCGGCTCGTCCACTTCGGCTCGGAAACCTGCCTCGCTCAGGCGGGAAACGAGCGTCGAGGCGGCGTCGAGATGGCTCTCGCCTACGGGCAGGACGCGCACTTGAACCGGCGCGATCCAGAACGGGAAAGCGCCCGCGTAGTGCTCGATGAGGATCCCCATGAAGCGCTCGAGCGAGCCGAACAGCGCGCGGTGGACGACGTACGGCGTGTGCTCGGAGTTGTCGGCGCCCATGTACGTGAGCCCGAAGTTCTGCGGCATCTGCGCGTCGAGCTGGATCGTCCCCATCTGCCATGAGCGCCCAAGCGCGTCGGTCATGTGGAGATCGATCTTCGGCCCGTAGAAGGCGCCGTCTCCTTCGTTCACGACGTAGTCGATGCCCCGCTTCTCGAGTGCCGCGCGGAGGGCGGCCTCGGTGAAGTCCCACTCCGCGTCGGTGCCGAGCTTCTTCTCGGGCCGCGTCGACAGCTCGAATCGTGCCTCCATCCCGAACAGGTCGTAGAGGAAGGACGTGTAGTCGAGGCAGCCGAAGATCTCGTCCTCGATCTGGTCGGGCGAGCAGAAGATGTGGGCGTCGTCTTGCGTGACGTGCTTGACGCGGAGGAGCCCGTGCAGGGTGCCGCCGAGCTCGTCGCGGTGCAGCGTCGATGACTCCGCGTACCGGAATGGAAGGTCGCGGTACGAGCGCAGCCCCGAGCCGAACAGGAGCATGTGGCCGGGGCAGTTCATCGGCTTGAGCGCGAACTCGCTTTCACTCTCATGCGAGTGCGTGAAGAACATGTTGTCCGCGTAGTTGTCGTAGTGGCCCGAGGTGATGTACGTCTGGACGTCATAGAGGAGCGGCGTCTTCACCTCGACGTACCCACGCTTGAGGTTCTCGCGGCGCCGGAGATCCTCGAGCTCGTTCCAGATCACCATGCCCTTCGGATGCCAGAACGGCGAGCCCGGGGAGTTCTCGGCGAGATGGAAGAGGTCGAGGTCGACCCCGAGGCGGCGATGGTCGCGGGCGCGCGCCTGTTCCATCCGGTCGAGATACGCGTCGAGGTCGGCCTGGGAGTAGAACGCCGTGCCGTAAATCCGCGTCAGTTGCGGCTTCGTCGAGTCGCCGCGCCAGTACGCGCCCGCGAGGCCCGTGAGCTTGAACGCCTTGATCGGCTTCGAGTTCTGAAGGTGCGGCCCGCGGCATAGATCCGTGAAGTCGCCTTGGGTGTACAGCGTGATGTCGCCCTCGGCGGTGTCGACGAGCTCGACCTTGTACGGCTCGTCCTCCGCAGCGAAGCGCTTCTTCGCGTCGTCGCGCGAGATCTCCTCCCGCGTCCACTCGCGTCCTTCCTTCAGCTCCCTCGCCACCTCCGCCTCGATCTTCTCGAGGTCAGCGTCGGAGATCGGCTCCGGGAAGTCGAAGTCGTAGTAGAAGCCGTTCTCGATCGGCGGCCCGATGGCGATCTTCACGCCCGGATAGAGGCGGCGCACCGCTTCGGCGAGCAGATGCGCCGACGAGTGGCGGAGGACGTAGAGGGCGTCGGGGTCGCCGGTATCGCGCGTCGTGAGGAGCTGGATCCGGTCGCCGTCCGCGAGCGGAGCGCGGAGATCCTGCACCGCGCCGTTGGCCTTGACGAGTACTGCCTGTTCCGCAAGCTTCGGCCCGATCGCGCGCGCGGCGTCAAGGCCGGACGCGCCGTCGGGGAGCTCGAGCTGTGAGTCGTCGGGGAGAAGAACTTTCACGTGCACCTCCAATCAGGGAACGGGAACGAGCGCAGCACGGAGTCGCCGGTCAGGCGACGGAGGCTGTGGCTGTCGTCCCGTGCTGGTGCACGTGCCGAGCTTAGCCGACGAACTCCATGAGAATCCACTCGGCAGCGTGATGCTCGTCGGGCGAGTGGCCGCGTGAGATCTCGACGAAGCCGGCACGCTCCCACGCCCGCACGGCGGTCTCGTTCCACTCGTACGGATCTACCGTGACGCGCGCGTAGCCCCGCTCATCGATCAGGTGCCGTGCCATCGCACGCCCCGCATCGGGCCCGAGCCCGCGCCCGCGGGCTGAAGGCACGAGGAACATGTCGAGCCCGTCCGGATGGGTTTGGAGATAGCCGACCGGCTCGCCCGACTCCTCGACGATCCAGGCGTCGACATCGGGCCGCGCCAGCCGTTCCGCCATCTCCTCGGGCGTGAACGTCTCGTCGTCCCAGTAGCGCGCGACCTCGGGGTCGGCATACCAGGCGACGAGCCGGTCGGCGTCGCCCACGCCGGCCGGCCTCAGCGACGTCAGCCGTCCTCGTACGAGAACGTCCACATCACGTCCGGATGACTCGAGCCGCCGACGCTCGCATAGAGCGCGTTGGCGGCGAGGTTGTCGGGCTCGGTCAGGACGAAGCCGGCGCGGATGCCGCGCTCGCGCGCCAGCTCCGCGAGACGGCCGAGGAGTGCGGATGCGATGCCACGCCGCCAGTGGGTCTCGGCCACGTCGACCTCGTAGACGAACAGTCCCGAACGATCGCCGTGCCGCCGCGGCAGATCGTGCGCGAGGACGAAGCCGACAGGAGTTGCGCCATCGAACGCCACGAGAAGAAGCGTCCGCTCGTCGGCCAGTAATCCTCCCGGATCCCCTTCTCCCTCGTACGTGCGGAGAGCGCCGACGACGCTTTCATCACCGGGCCCGAGGAGACGGATCTCGATATCCGCAGGAGCTTTCACAGCAGGGATCAACGCTACCGCGCGCGGTCCCAGGGAAACGGGAGCCGGACGCCTCTCGCGAGACGCCCGGCTCGACCGAACTACGCCGTCGGAACGACGTTGCGAGCCTCGGGGCCCTTCTCGCCCTCGGCCGGCTCGAACTCCACGCGCGCACCCTCGGCGAGGGTCTTGAAGCCCTCACTGGTGATCGCGCTGAAGTGGACGAAGACATCCTTGCCGCCCTCGTCAGGGGTGATGAACCCGTACCCCTTCGCATCGTTGAACCACTTAACGGTTCCTGTTGCCATATCTCTACACCTCCCTCCGGAAGCTCTGGAACGGACTGGGAGGCGCAGAGTGCGTCGAACCCGGTACTCGCTCTAGTTCTCGAACACCCGGAACGGTAGCGAGAATCGTCACGTGTTGCGCGTTCTCGCCGCTCCGGACAAGTTCAGAGGGACGCTCAGCGCGCGCGAAGCGGCAGCCGCGATCGCTCTTGGAGCAAGCCGAGCCGATTGGGAGGCGGCCGAGTTGCCGCTTGCGGACGGCGGCGAAGGGACGCTCGACGTGCTCGGCGGCGCGAACCGCACGACCGTCGTGACGGGGCCGCTCGGTGATCCGGTCGAAGCCTCGTGGCGGCTCGAGGACGGCGTCGCGCTTGTCGAGGCGGCGCAGGCCTGTGGGCTGACGCTCGCGGGCGGCGCCGAGCGGAACGACCCGCTGCGCGCGACGACCCGTGGCGTTGGCGAGCTGATCACGGCGGCGATTGCGGCCGGCGCCGAGCGCGTGGTCCTCGCGGTCGGCGGTGTCGCCTCGACCGACGGCGGAGTCGGCGCGATCACCGCCGTCGGCGGGCGTCTCGCCGTCCCCGTCGATGTCGCATGCGACGTCGACGCGCGCTTCCTCGACGCCGCCGACGTCTTCGCTCCGCAGAAGGGAGCGACGCCGGAGCAGGTGGAAGTCCTGCGCGAGCGGCTCGCAGCGCTCGACGTGCCCGATCAACCGGGCGCCGGCGCCGCGGGCGGGCTCGCCGGCGGCCTCGCCGCGCTCGGAGCGACACTCGTCCCCGGCTTCGACCTCGTCGCTGGACTGCTCAAGCTCGACGGCCACCTGGGACACGCCAACCTCGTGGTCACCGGCGAAGGACTCGTAGACGCAACGTCCTTGACGGGCAAGGTCGTCGGCGGCGTCCTCGCGCACGCTGCCAGAGCACGCGTCGAGACTCTCGTCATCGCCGGCGACGTCGTGACGAACTCCCCTCTCGTCGCCGTATCTCTCATGGCACTCTGTGGCCATGAGCGAGCCCTCGCCGACCCAGCCGCATGCATTGCGGAAGTCGTCGAGAAGGAGCTGACGAGACGAACGAGAACCGCCTAGATTCACAACGTGCCAAAGCCGGCTAAAGGACCGCATCTCACCTACCGCCCCGGTCTCGACGGGCTTCGAGCCCTTGCGGTCATCGGCGTTTTCCTCTACCACGCGTGGCCCCACGCGGATGGCGGCCCGTGGTTGCCCGGCGGCTTCCTCGGCGTCGATCTCTTTTTCGTGCTCAGCGGGTACCTGATCACGTCGATCCTGCTCATCGAGTGGGAGCACCACCGGCGCATCGACCTGCTCCGCTTCTGGGGACGCCGCGCGCGGAGGCTCTTCCCGGCGGTCGTCGTCGTCGTACTCGCCGCGCTCTTGCTGTCGGCGATCTTCTCGCGCGCCAACCTTGGCCCGACGCGGAGCGACACGTTCAGCTCACTCTTCTACTTCAACAACTGGCACCAGATCGTCGCGAACGGCTCGTACTTCGTGCGCATGGGGAACCAGTCGCTGCTCAAGCACTTCTGGTCGCTCGCGGTGGAGGAGCAGTTCTACATCGTCTGGCCGCTGGTTTTTGTCCCGGGGATGATCTTCCTCGGCCGCCGCTACATGCCGCTCGCGGTGATCCTCGGAATCGTCGTCTCGTCCGGGCTCATGTGGATCCTCTACAACCCGAACGGCGATCCGTCACGGGTCTACTACGGCACCGACACGCGCGCGTTCCTGCTGCTTTTCGGGATCCTGCTCGCGCTGTGGTGGCCGTACGTCGAGCGCGTCAGGCGCGCGCTACCCGTCCTCGAGCTATTCGGGATCGCTGCGCTCGGCGTGACGCTCTATCTCTTCTTCCGGATGCAGGATTACGAGCTCCCGAGCGACCCAGTCGGGTTGTTCCACGGCGGCGACGTTCTCGCGGCCGTCTGCTTTGCCGTGCTGATCGCCGCGGTGGCCCATCAACGGACGATGATCGGGAAGGCGTTCGGCGTCACCCCGCTCCGGTGGATTGGCGAGCGGAGCTACGGGATCTACCTTTGGCACTGGCCGATCATCGTGTTGACCCGCCCCGGCGTGGATATCCCGTGGAGTGGGGCCGCCGCAATTGCGTTTCAGGCGGCGATCACCGTTGCCGCCGCTGCGCTCTCGTACCGCTTCGTAGAGCAGCCGATCCGCACCGGGCGGTTCCAGCAATGGCTGAGGGAGTTCGGGCCACGGCGCCGGACAGAGCTCGTTACCGGAGGGGCGGTCGCGCTCGTTGTCGCGTTCGCGGTTCTCTTCGTCGCGCCGAGCGCCACTAGCGCCCAAGCTTCAAGCGGCCCGCGGCCGCACCATCACACCGGCGGCAAGCATCACCGCGGTGGCAAACATCCGGGGAAGCACCCGAAGACGAAGAGACACCTCCTCCCGCCCGGGCACATGCTCGCGCTCGGCGACTCGGTGATGCTCGGCTGCGCAGCGGATCTGAGATCGGCGCTCGACTACCGCGTTCGCGTTGACGCCTCCGTGGGTCGTCAGATCGATCAGACGATCCAAGAGCTCGGCAACATCCGGTACCACGGTGGCGGCCTTCCGAAGATCGTGATCATCCAGGTCGGCAATAACGGGCCGCTGTACTTCAACGGCGACATCGGCCTCGTCGCCCTGCGCCATGCGCTGCGCGGAGTGCCCGACGTGATCGTCGTCAACGTCCGCAACGACACGAACTGGGAGCAGGAGTCCAACGACGCGATCACGCAATGGCTCAAAGGCTGGCACCAGGCGCACCTCGCCGACTGGTACCACCACTCGACCGACTCGATGCTCTACCCGGACGGAACGCATCCGTTGCCGTGGGCCTGCCGGAACTACGCGCGCGTCATCGCGACGACGCTCCGCGAATCGGCCTCGTAGGAGCCGGAGAAATGGGCCTAACTGGGCATCTTTCGAACCCCTCCCCGGCCCTGGAGAAGGTGTTGCTCAGCCTCGACCCCAAATAGAAGGACCCTCGCAATGTCCTCCTGAACCGATTTTACGCCAGTAGCAGCTCGTGGTCCAGCGCAAGCGGCTCGTGGAGGGACGGCGGCCCGGGTGAGCGCCCGGGCCGCCCACTTCGCGGAGAAGGAGCACGCGAAGTCCTGATAGTCCCACCGACAGCGGATGCCGTCCGGCGCTGCTGATTTCGTTCCGTGGTGAGCCCGTCCCGTCGCGGAGCGGCGGCCTGTGAGCGCAGGTAGAGGCGGATAGAGAAGGAGGTGCCCCAATGGGCTCCTTTCGGTTCTATGTCTTCAAGGGCGTAGACGGCCAGTGGTACTGGCGGTTCTACGCCTCGAACAACGAGATCATCGCCATCGGTGGACAGGGCTACTCGAACAAGGCCGATTGCGTACACGGACTCAACCTCGTCGCAGGCAACGCGCCTGGAGCCTCGATCGAGTACCAACAGGCGGCGTAACCGATGCCCGTCGATATCCACTTCGCGGGCGGAGAGACCCTTCGCGTCGCGAGTACATACACGAAGGAACAACTCGCCCTCGCCTTCAGCGGGACTGAGGACAGAAACACACGGGTGGGACACTTCTTGAGGGTCGCGCTTGACGACCAAAACGAAGTGCTCATCAACCCAGCGGGGGTCGCTTACCTCCGCGAACACCTCTCGTAGAACGCTCGGGATGGCGCGGGGCGTCATGCCTCGCGCCTCCCCCGAAATTCGCCAACCCCTCGTCAGGGAAGCGGCCGGCCGAGGGCGTTCGCTACGCGCCGAGCCATCGCTTCGTTCACTGAGTACCGCGGTCGGTAGGTGCCGGTTCCCCTCGGGCAGTCGAACTCGGCGAGTTTGGCTCGAACGAGGTTCTGGACGAAGATGTAGTCCTCTCGGCTGTATCCCCTCCCGACGTTGTCGTCTCGGGCGATGAGCCGGGCAAGTTCGGAGCCGTTGATCGGGTAGTCGGTCACGCGGGTGTCGCAACCGCGTCGCCGGGCGGGTCGCCAGCTGGTACGTCGATTTTCAGCAGGAGGTCCGTCGCGTTCACTCCGACCACTTTGCATAGTCCCTCGAAGTGTTCTTGATCGAGAGCGTTCATGAAAGTGAACGCGGCAGAGATCGTTGGCCCGATCTCGTCCGGGTTGAGCGTGATGTCGGTTTCGGGCGACTCGTCGTGCGAATGCGTGTTTGTAAAGCGAGAGAGACGTAGCCGAATCAAGTCGGCATCCCCGTCGTATCCAGCCTCGACCAACATCGTCGCCGAGGCGCGCATCACGTCCGCGAACCTCCCGACCAGCGCCGGGCGCTTGAACGCAAGGAAGGACTCCAACATCCTTCGGATGACGTTCGGATAGAGCAACAGAGCGTCAAGCCTGCGCTCGGTCGAGTCGTCGTCACGAAGGGCAATCGCAGCCCGCGCGACCATGATGAAGGCATGGTGGTAAGTCGACCGGAGCTTGCGCTTGGCGTCCTCGCTCGGGGGCCACTTCAATAGCTTCGCCACACGACGTGGCGCCCCGTTGACGGTTTGGTGCGGTGCAACCAGCTCGTAACACTGAGCCGGAAAGTTGGCCTTGAGTCGACTGTTCCGGTGCAAGCCTTCGATCTGGAAGTCCCACTGCTTGAAGAGTTCGAAGTCGTGTGTGAGCACGAAAATCTGCGCCATGTGGCCCTTGACGACCGTCTCGCTCCAGATGTACTGCGAGATCCCGGTCGCGACGTTGCTGTCCAAGCTCGAGACAGGATCGTCAATAACCACGATCGGGCTCCCGTCAGTGGCGTTGCGGACTCCTTCCAGAAAGTGCACCAGCGTGATTGCTCGCCGTTCGCCCGTGCTCAGGTGGCGAGCAGGCTCTCCGTGCCGCATCACGAGATACTTGGAACCGTCCGCCGCCAACTCAAAGACAAGCTCTCCGCGACCGAGGAGTCGAGCTACCTCGCGGGTGAGCGTCTGTGCGCTGGGGAGCGGATCTCCTTCGACCGACTCCAGGGAGGCAATCTCCTCGCGACACGAACGGAGTTCGCCTTCGCACGTCTTCAGACCCTCACGCGCATCAGCGATGGATGCCTCAATCTCCGCAACCTCTTCCTCAGCAGCCTTGAGGTGGTGGCGCTCGACTTTGCGCGCCGCCTCCTGGACAAGCGACTCGTGATTAGCCACGCGCTCGTTGTGGAGCTCGATCGACGCCTCAAGTCGACCCCCTTCAATGGTCGGGGGTTCGGAGACAGCGAATTTCGACGCTAGGAGCACGTTCTCCCGCTTGGCTTTCAAGGCGTCAAGAAGCGGTGCCATCCACTTCTGGAGCTGCTCGACTTCCTTGGCCACCGCAGCGCGAGCCTTCTGGAAATCGTCGCGCAAGTCTTCGAAGAGGAGTCCGGGGTCAGGCGCTTCATCAAGCATCCGGCTGACTTGTTGCTCTACTCCGCGTAATTCGCGGATCAGCCGGTCCAGGCCGGACTGAGTGGTCGTGACCTCGTCGGAGAAGTGCGCCTCGATCTCGCTCTTCCGTGCCGCCGTGAGCGGAGAGCCGCAGTAAATGCAGGTGTCGATGCCCTCATGGCGATGCCGACCGTCGTCGACCCAGGATGAAGCGTCCGGATGCGCGACAAGGGTGTCGAGAACAGTCGAGACCGGACTGGCTGCCAACAGATCCTGGGCGTCTTGCCTCAACTCAGCAGGGATGCGAACCGAGTACGTTCGTGAAGGGATTTCGAGGCGCGCGTCCGACGCGACGATCTGCTTATTCGATGCAAGTTCCGCTTCGGGCAGTAGCGCCCAGTCTTTGTGCGAGCCGCTGAATCTTGAACGAACCCGCATGCCGTACGTGCCGTTCGACCTGTAGTCACCACCGGCTCGCGAGAGGTCCGAGACCACGGCATCACGCAACCGGGTGTGTGCGTTTCCGAGATCCCGCTCGCCCTTTTTGACCGTGCCATCGAACCGAACTCGCTCTCCCTCCTGCGCGTCGATGAGCTTCTTCAGCTCAGCGATGCGGGCCTCGGCCTCCAAAGTCTTCTCACCCAACGTGAGTACCGCGTCCATCTCGGGCGCTCCGTCGAATCGATGGCTACGGGTCACGTAGCGGTCGCTGAACACCACGATGCGGTTGAACTCGTCGTCAGGATGCGCGCTCGAGGTTCGCGCCTTTGATCCGTCTGGCTCGCTGAGCCGAAGTGAGACTTTGACGTGGGCCTCAGGATCGGTAGCGAGAGAGTCAAGTACGCGCGAAAGCGATGTCTTCCCTGAACCGTTGGTTCCGAGGATCAGATTGATGCGCTGGAAGTCGCCAACTTCAGCACCCCATCGAAAGCCCTCGAAGATCCCGCCGTCGCTTATCGATTCGATGCGCCGCAGCAACTACTACTCCCCCAACCCGACGCCAGCCTCAGAACGGTCTCCTCCAGCGGCGAACAGCTCAGCCTGCTCGAGGACAAGTTCGACGGCCCTTTCCTCAAGATCCGGCGGGTAGTCGTACTTGGCCAGCAAGCGACGAACCTTGGCGCGCATCGACGCCCGCACAGACTCCTTTAGTGTCCAGTCGATGGTCGCGCTCTGCCGGACGGAGGTCACAAGTTCGGCGGCGATCTTCTTGAGGATGTCGTCGCCCATCTGCAGTACTGCCGCCTCGTTCTGGACGATCGCGTCGTAGAACGCCGCCTCAGCTTCGGTGAGACCGAGCTGTTCGTGGCGCTTCGACTGGTCGCGGATCTCCTTCGCCATCTTCACAAGCTCGGCGATGATCTCGGCGGTCGTCAGCGAGCGGTTCGTGTAGCGGAAGATCGCCGCTTCAAGCTGCTCCGAGAACTTCCGGCCCTGCACGACGTTGGTTCGCTGGATCGTCTTGATTTGGTCATTGAGCAATCGGCGAAGCAGACCCATCTGGAGGTTCGGCTTGTCCTTGTGGGCCAGCGAGTCAAGGAACTCGTCGGACAAGATCGACAGCTCGGGGGTTTCGACCCCGGCCAGCTTGTAGATGTCTACGACTTCGTCCGCGCCGACAGCTTCGTTCACGAGCTGGCCGATCGCCGTGTCGATCTCGACAGCGCCGGAGCCGCCGCGGCCGGAGTCAGGGTTCTGGATCTTGATGATCGCCGCTCTCACGTCAGCGAACAGACGCGTGTCGTTGCGAATCGGATCGGCCTCGTCCCGTGACCCAGCGAGCGCATAAGCCTTCGCGAGCGCTAGGACCTGATCGAGGAATCGCGCAGTTCGGTCGGGATCGGCCATGACGAAGTCCAGGACTTTGGCGTGCTCTGCGAGGCGCTGGCCAGCCGGCAGGCTGGGCGACGAGTCGAACGCGCAGCCGCTCAACAAGCCGCTGATGATGTCGTGCTTCTCCAACATCGCGGCAACCATCTCCTCGATGGGAACGCCCGCTTGGTCGCGGTCGCTCGGCGAGTACTCCGCGAGCGCCTTCTGCAAGTTGGAGAAGACGCCTATGTAGTCAACGATCAGACCACCGGGCTTGTCGCGGAAGGTGCGGTTGACACGAGCAATCGCCTGCATGAGGCCCGCGCCCTGCATCGTCTTGTCGACGTACATGGTGTGCATCGACGGCGCGTCGAAGCCGGTCAACCACATGTCTCGGACGATCACGATCTCGAGCGGGTCGTCCGGATCCTTGGCGCGAGCCTTCAGCTCCTTCCGAACGTCCTTTGAATAAAGGTGCGGCTGGAAGTCGGGCGGATCCGCCGCCGAACCAGTCATAACCACCTTGACCTTGCCCTTCTTCGGGTCGTCGTCGTGCCAGTCCGGGCGAAGAGCAACGATCTTCTCGTAGAGCCGGACTGCGATCCGGCGGGACATGGCGACGATCATCGCCTTGCCGATCATGGCTTCCCGCCGCTTCTCCCAGTGTTCAACGATGTCTTGAGCAATCAGCTCGAGGCGATCTTCGGCGCCCACAATCGCCTCGATCCGGGCCCAGCGAGACTTGGCCTGTCGCGCAACTTCCTCCTCAACCTGCTCGGTGATCTCATCCGCGAGCGCGTCCAGCGTTTCGTAGTCGGCCTCGGACAGGCTGACCTTTGCAAGTCGTGACTCATAAAAGATCCGGACGGTTGCACCGTCCTCGACTGCGCGAGTGAGGTCGTAGACATCGATGTACTCGCCGAAGACGGCGCGCGTCGACTTGTCGGTGGACTCGATCGGCGTGCCGGTGAAGCCGATGAACGTCGCACCCGGGAGCGCATCTCGCATGTGCTTCGCGAGCCCGGACTTGAGCCTGCCGCTGACAGTAAGCGTCTCGCTGAATCCGTATTGAGAGCGATGAGCCTCGTCCGCGACCACTACGACGTTGCGACGATCGGTGAGTACGGCATTCGAGTCGCCGTCTTGTCCAGGAGCGAACTTCTGAAGCGTCGTGAAGATGATGCCGCCAGAGGCCCGCGTCAGCAGAGTCCGGAGATTCGCGCGGGAGTCAGCCTGAACCGGTCGCTCGGGGAGGACTTCGGCCGGGGCAAAGACTTCGCCGAAGAGCTGGTCATCCAGATCGTTGCGATCCGTCAGAAAAACGAGGGTGGGGTTGCTCATGCGCGGGTCGCGCATGACCTTGGCCGCGTAAAGGAGCATCTCAATCGACTTACCGCTTCCTTGCGTGTGCCAGACGACGCCGCCGCGGCGGTCTCCGCCTACGCTCGCGGCCTCGACGGTTGATTCCACTGCGGCGTTGACAGCCCAGTACTGGTGGTACTTCGCAACACGCTTCACCATGCCCTCGGGCTCATCGCTGAAGACGGTGAAGTTGCGGACGATGTCCAGGAAGCGCGACTGGTCGAACACGCCGCGTATGAGAACTTCAAGAGCAGGTCGATTCGAGACGACCTCGCGGCCATCGATCGTCTTCCAAGGCGCGAAGTGCTCGAACCCTCCCGAGAATGCGCTCATCGCAGCGGTCAAGCCGTCCGAGATCACCGTGATGGCGTTCGGCGTGAAGACGCTAGGGATGTCGCTCCGATAGGTCTGGACTTGGTTCCACGCGCCCCTCATCGTGGCGTCCTCGTCACCTGTCTTCTTCAACTCGAGAAGGCCGAGAGGGATGCCGTTGACGAAGACGAGCACGTCCGGTCGTCGATTCTTACGCTCGATGATCGTGAACTGGTTGACCGCCAGCCAGTCGTTATTCGAGGGGTCGTCGAAGTCGATCAACCTCACCGGCTCAGTGCGAACATGCCCGGCAGCATCGCGATATTCGACGGGAACGCCCTCGACAAGGAGCTTCCACACGCGGAGGTTCTCGACAACTGGGTTCTGAGATTCGGCTCGTTCGAGCCGCTTCACTGCCTCATCGACCAGATCGTGATGGCTCGGGTTCAGCCGAACGCCCGCCTCGCGAATGCGGTCGTATAGGTAGACCTGCTGAAAGGAGTCGCGCTCGGGACTCGGGCCATCCGGAGCGATGATCGGTCCGAACTCTGTCGTGTAGCCGAGATCCCGCAGGTACTCCAGGGCAGCTTCTTCGATGATCGACTCGTTGAAGGCGATCATGCGGCTGCCCCCACGGGATCAGGCGCGGTGTCTGACACTTTCATGCGGCCAGACAACAGCTCTGGAAGCAGCGCTTCACGCAGACGCTCGATGTTGCGGCTCTCGCGCTGCATGCTGAGGGCTCGCTCAATCAGCGGTCGAGCCGTTGACGCCCACTCCCGAAGGTCGTCGAGCTGAGGTACAAGAACGAAAAGCTCTTCCAAATTGCCCTTGTTGACGTGCTGTTGCGCCGCCCCGGTAGCCGTCCCAAGCAACCGCGGTATCGACTCTCGAACGGCAAAGTGGAGCCAAGCGCTCATATCTGGGTCGTCCGACCAGACTCCAACGAGCGACTGATTTCCGGCAGTCTGAATACCGAGTAGTGCGACCTGCCCGAGTGTTGCCCCCGTGATGGCGACAACGGTCGCGCCCGAGGGCATGAGCTTGGCCGCGCTCTCAGCCAACCCCTTCTCAGTAATCAACTCGGTTGGGCTGAGGATCACGTCCTGATTTGCCGCCCCTGAGTTGATCCACGGAACGGTTCCATCTATCCAGTAATCCAAGCGCTTTCGATCGGGTGTCCCTCCGAGCGCGAGTGTTGCCACTGATCCCAGTGGCATCGGGGTCGCAGCCTTGGCCGAACGAAGAAACAGAGCATGAGCGAGCTCAAGGCAGGTGCGGGACGTTCGTTCGTTCGATTCGAGCTTGGCGCGAAGTGAGCCCAGCGTTGCTGCAATCCCGCGCTGCTCTGAGAGCGGCGGCACGTTGACGTCGAAAGCGAGGATCCTCGATGGCGACGTGTGATGAACTGTCGTCCCCGTCGAACTCGCGAGGATCTCATGGCGATACGCCTCGCCGCACATCACCCAGTAGAGCCAACCTGCATCAACATCGGGTGATGTGACCGTCACGAGTCCGATTCGTTGGTTATGGAGTGCGGTGCGTCCTTCGAGGCTCGGGACTAGAGCCGGGTAACCCAACGTGTCCATGTTCTTACTCAGGTCGGTCATGGTCACGACGAGATCGCCGGGACTCAAGACGTAGCCATCCGGCACTGGCCCGCCGTAGTACTTGAACTTGTCCGCTTTGAAACCGCCGCCAATGCGGAAGTTTCCAGGGGTCAAGAGAACGAACTCAGTAGGAGAGTCCGAGAAATGCTCTCCGGCAAACGCGAAGCCGTGCTTGATGGAGATCAGCTCGGCCAACCTCGTCATTTGATCGCTCCCAGTCGATCTCGCAGCTCCCGCTCTAGTTCAGCCCCGCGGTCGAACTCGGTGTACAGCTTCTCGGTGAGGCTCGAAATCCTTTGGTCTATGGGCTCGTCGTCCGCGCGACCCTCAACGGCGCCGACATACCGCCCAGGAGTGAGAACGAACCCGTGCTTCTTGATTTCCTCTAGCGAGGCGCTCTTCGCAAATCCCGGCACATCCTCGTAGTTGCCATCGTGGTTGCGCCATCCGTGGTACGCCCCCGCGATCTTGGCGATGTCTTCGTCGTCCAACACTCGAAGCCGTCGGGTCTCCATACGACCAAGACCCTTGGCGTCGATGAACAACACTTCGCCCTCGCGCTTGCGATGACCGTTGCCATGGCGATTCTTGGACACAAACCAAAGGCTGACCGGGATGGCTGTGTTGAAGAACAGCCTGTCGGGCATAGCCACAATGCAGTCCACGAGGTCGCTCTCAATAAGTCTGCGCCGGATTTCGTCCTCGCCACTGCTCTTACTAGACAGCGAGCCGTTAGCCAGGACGAAGCCGGCCGTACCGCGCGGTGAGAGGTGGTGGATGAAGTGCTCAACCCACGCGAAGTTGGCATTGTTCTCCGGAGGGGTTCCGTACTTCCAGCGTGGGTCGTCCTGAAGCTTGGCATCCCACCAGTTGCTTACGTTGAAGGGCGGGTTAGCCAAGACGAAGTCAGCCCGGAGATCGGGATGAAGATCCTGGGTGAAGGAGTCAGCGGAGCGGTCGCCCAGGTCGGCCTCGATACCTCTTAGAGCAAGGTTCATCTTGGCCAGCTTCCAGGTGGTGTCGGTGAACTCTTGGCCGTATACGGAGATGTCTGTGCGCTTGCCGCCGTGGGCTCTTACGAACTCGGCGGACTGGACGAACATTCCTCCGGAGCCACAAGCCGGGTCGTAGACGCGGCCGTGGAAAGGCTCCAGCATCTCGACGAGCGTCTTGACCACGGAACGTGGGGTATAGAAAGCGCCCGCGTCCTTGCCGGTTTCCTTGCCAGCGAACTGGCCAAGGAAGTACTCGTAGACGCGACCCAAGATGTCGTCGCTGCCGTGGTCATCCGCCTCGGTGAAGCCGATCGACCCGATCAGATCAACGAGCTGTCCCAGCCGCCCCTTGTCGAGCCCCTCCCGTCCGTAGTTCCGGGGTAGCACGCCCCTTATGGAGGCGTTCTCCTTTTCGAGGAGATCCATCGCGCTATCGATCACCTGACCGATCTCGGGCAGCTTGGCCCTGTCCTGGATGTAGCTCCAGCGCGCTTCGACAGGCACCCAGAAGACGTTCTGCCCGCGATACTCGTCGCGGTCCTCAAGGAAGCGCTGCCGACGATCTTCGTTCGGGATGTAGTCGTCGGACTCAGGATCTGAAAGTGAGGCCTCGATCTCCTGATATCGGGCTTCGAAGCGATCAGAGATGTACTTCAAGAACACGAGTCCGAGTACGACGTGCTTGTACTCGCTGGGTTCTTGGTTACCGCGGAGCGCATCAGCAGCATCCCAAAGCCGCTGCTCAAGACTTCTCTCTGGCTTCGCTTTCCGCGCTCTCGCCATTATTTTCTCCGTCACTCCTCGTTACATTTGATACTTATTATACGGCCCGCTGCCCTCCGGGACCAGACGCCTGATTCTCCCGTGTGCGCCAGCATCGGCCAAGCGCGGCTATGGCTCGTTCCCGTCGTGGAACGCGTCGCTTTGTTCAGGACGAACCACGCTATAGGGTCGCTCGGAGTAGCGAACGAGCAGCGAACAGTGTGAGGAGGTCGCCGAAGTGCCAGCTTCGTATGAGGTGCAGAGACGGGTGAAGTCCGACCCGTTCGCCAACATCGCACCGCTAGAAGACCAGCTAGACGCGATGCTCAACGCGATGGCCGACGACGAGGAGGTCGTTTCCGTTGGCTTCGGCACTCTCGGCCCTGCGTTGTCCAACGATTCGTACTTCCCGATGCAGTACATCATCACGAGTCGCGGCGTGCACTTCGTCTCCTCTCAAGTCCACGAGGAGAAGGCTGGAATGTTCAAGACGAACAGGACATTCGAACAGAAGGCTCAGTTCGTGCCCCGCGAGGCGATCGGGAACGCGGACGGCATGGTCCTTCCTTGGGAGGCCGATGAGGCAATGGGCGAGTGCTATTCGCGCGATGGCGACATCGTCTTCCAGGTGCGCTTCATGGGCGGTGGCTCGATGCCGGCCGCCGCACAACTCAACCGCTTCATGGAATCACTCCAGGCGCTCGGCGTTTGGCTCGGTGGCAACACGGAACCGACGCCGCCACCGGAACCGCCGATCGCAGCCCCGGCGGCTACTAGCGACACTTGGGGCGAGCTCCGAGACTGGGTGGTGTCTTCATTTACTGCCCCCGACGCTCCCGGACGGGTCGAGGATGCGAGCGATCCAGATCAGATCGTCCTGCTTCTTGAGATTCCGAATGGCCGCTTGCAGAAGGTTCTCGTCCGCCGATTTGTGGTCGCGGACGACGACGAGTGGGTCGAGGTCGCCACAGTCGTATGTGAGGAGCACGAGATCGAGGCTCGCGATGCCCTGATTCAGAACTCGAGCTTCGCGCTCGGCCACTTCGCGCTAGATCCTGACCGGCATTTGGTCTGGTATCGACACACGCTGCAGCTGCGTTTTCTCACCCCCCGGTCCGACCAGTTTGTCGCGACTCTGGTGCTGATGATGAAGGTCGGCGATCACATGGAGTACCAACTGACCGGCGACGATAAGTGGTGAGTGAAGTGGCGCCAGGACGGTTTCAGTCCGGTGCCTCGTAATCTCGCCCACGCTCCGTGGATCGCCACTCGGCGTACATGCGCTCGGCGCTGACGCCCTTCGTGATCTTGTCGTCTGTCAGGTGGTACCAGTCGGCGATCTTGCGCCAGTCTTGGTCGATTAGCTCGCAGTAGAGGCCGCAGGCTTCGATGGTCTGGTGAACCTGGCACTCCGAGGAGATACCGGTCTGGTTGCGTGCCGTCGGGAAGTAGTCGGTCTTCGTGTCCGCCCCTGCCGGCCAGATGCACTCGCAGCTGGCGCACCAGTCCTGCCACTCTTGGTGCGTCCTTTGGCCGAGTTCGCTACTGGCTAGCTGTTCGAGGAAGCCGTGGAGTTCTTGCTCCGGCGTCTCGTCGAGCACTGTCCTCAGGTAGGACTGGTCGCGCTCATTGAAGGGGTTGATGTGCCAGGCGATCCGGTAGACGGCATCGCTGACCGCGGTCTCGACGTCGGGCTCAGAGAACATCCACAGGCCGCCGTACAACGTCTGGAACCGGCGTTGGTCCCACTCGAAATGCGCGTAGTGGTAGAGGGCGAATCGCGCGTACCCCTCGGCCTGTTCGTCTTGGCTGTAGCCGGGATCGTCGGGGCCGTGCGTTCCGAAATGTCGGTCGTAGGAGCGCGGTTCTTCGAGCAGCGTTGAGCGGTAGGCGGTGAGGTCGTTCGCAAGACCGAAAATCGGCGCCCAGAGTCGGTAGTAGGACTGGAACCTCTCGACCCACTGAGCGGCTATGCCCGATTCGACTGGATGTTCGGCTCGTTGGTCAAGCTCCTCACGCTGCCTTTGCTCCGTACACAGTGTGCGAATCTGGCGAGCCGTTTGGTTGAGCGCATCGTCTTCGTGCTTCCGACGGTACGTCCGGTCACCGACGCCGAGTTGCTTAGCGGCCATAGTCCGTCGCACTCCAGAAGTCAAAGCTCGCGTGTCGCCGTCGAGACCGAGCAGCGTTCTGGTGGAGTCGCCGAACCGACCTCCCCCGAGTCGGCTGGCGGACCGGCGAAGCAACGCTTCGATGAGGGCTCCGTCGTCCGACTCATCTGCGGGACCGACGAGCTTCGCGGCCGCCAGGAGCGCCGGAAGTTCAAGGTCATCGATCTCAGGTAGTCCCTTTTCGCGGAGCAGCCTGAGATCCTCGACAAGCGCCTCGCGAGTCGGAACGGCACTAAGCATCACCGCCGATTCTGACCAGGTTTTGACCAGGGTGCGGACCACTTGGCCTTGGCGCGTGCCTGTTCTCTGAGAGGGCCGTGTTCAACGACGTGGATATCGAGGAGGTGACAGCCGTGGCGGACGTGGTCGAGATCGACTGCGCCCATTGGCTCTGGGCATCGCACGACGTGCCCGACGGCGTCGACGTGCCGCACTGGCTCATCAACCAGGAAGGAGAGAACGAGTGAACGACCTGATTCCGTACAGCGGCGGACTCGCTAGGCAGTCCCGCCGCGTCAGTCGGGAGCTGGCCCAGATTGAGGGTCAGGGTCAGCTGGAGCTGGCCCGGATCAACCAGCAGGCCGATCTGCAGGCTGAGCGCGTCTCGGCCGTGACGTACGTCGGGAAGCGGGCGATGCATGAGGTGGCGCTCTTGAGTCAGCTGGAGTCTCAGCTAATCGGGGTCGTCCCCTCCGCGCTGTCGCGCGTTCAGGGCCTCGGCGATATGACCGCGTTAGCGCTTGCCGAGGTCGTCGCTGAGACCGCTCGGAAGGTGAGCTAGATGCTCTGGTTCTTGGTGGTCGTCATGGCCCTCGTCGTCGTGCTTGCCCTTCTCCTCGTGCTTGCTGTCTTCGCGGTCGGGAGTGAGATCGAGAACGACGAGCAGGCCCGGATCGATGCGCAGGTGCGGCGGGCCGAGCGGCAGCTGCACGACGTTGCTCGTGACGGCTTCGCGGCGATGCTCGCTCAGGCCCGCGCGAAGACCGGTCAGTGAGGGCCGAGCGGTTGATCCTCGACCGGCCGACTAGCGCCCAGGGCGAGGCGTTCCTGGCCCGGCTTGCTCGGTTGCTCGACGAGGTTGAGGGACTGAACCGTCAGCTCGAACGGATCGAGGCAGAGATGGAGAAGGCGTTCAGATGGACCGCCCTCCACAACCTCGAGGAGCACCGCTGAAGCTGAGCGAGAACCCTGTGATGCGGGTGCTCGCGGTGATCGTCTCGGTCGCCGCGGGCATCCGCCTCGCCATCGCTCTACTCGAACCCGTCTGGCCGTTCCTACTGGCCGCGCTACTCGTCTTCGGGGTCATCCGACTGGCCGGCTGGTACCGCGGGCGCTGGTAGGCGACCGGTGAATGGTCTGTTCCGATCGCTGTTGTGGAATTAGGCGAGGTTATTGACCACCTGCATTTGTGCAGGTTTTACTGGAAGTAGTCCGCAACCTGCGCAAACGCAGGACACATACCAAGACGAGAAAGGAGGGATGATGCAAGACGGAAATCAATTCGAGAACGACATCCGTGCACGCGCGATACCACGCGAACAGGTGGATCTCAAGAAGCTCAGCCGCGCGTTGATCGCGCTGGCGCTCGCTCAGGCTCAGGCGGAGGTCGAAGCCGAAGCAGAGCACCGCAAGAAGATCGAGGAGGACAAGCCACGTGCCGCGTAGTCTCTCGATCTTCAGGCCGAACCTCCCACTGTCGTGGCGAAGAGTTCATTGGCCAACCGACCTCCCACCCACGCAAGCGGTCGCCCTCCTGCGCCAGCTCGGGACTGACCACTACGTCCGCCTGTTGGCGCTCGAAGTTGAGGGATCGAACGGCGCGGTTACTCACAGGCTTGCGGTTCCGGCCGTAGCGGTCGCGCGAGTCGAACGGGTCTTCGGCGCTCTCTTGCCGGACGCCGCCCTGACTACCACCGATCGTGACGACGTAACTGAGTCGTGGCGCATCGTCCTCACTAGCCGCGACCGCTCTCTGAAGACTTCTGACCCCGAACTCGTGACGCGCGCCCTGTTGGCAGCGCTCACTTCAACCAAGAGAAACGAGCGCGTAGTCCTTCAGTGGCTGCTTGGGCCCACCCGGGAGCCGCGTGTCGTTCGGACCACCGAGACGGCCCGTGCTGAATGGTGGCGGCCACTTGTGTCAGGCGAGAGGCCGCTCGACCCGGAGCAACACCGGGCGCTTGAGGCTAAGCGCGCGGAGCACGTCTTTGCGTGTGTTGGGCGCGTGGGGATCACGGCGTCAACTCCGAGTGGCGCTCGCGCGCTGGCCGTCTCGGTGCTCGCAGCTCTCCGGACGGCTGAGGCCCCGGGGATCGGCGTGAGGCTCGTGAAGGAGCAGAGCTACCGACTCAACGGCGTGGTCGCTCCGTGGCTGTGGCCGTACTCCTTGAACGTCCTCGAACTCGTTGGGATTGCCGGCTGGCCTCTCGGCGACAAGTCGTTGCCCGGCTTCTCCCGTGAGACGAGCAGATGGTTCCGGCCTGACGAACGGATCCCGTCTAAGGGACGCGTGCTCGGGCTTTCCACTGCACCAGGGGAACGACGGGAGCTTGCGCTCTCTATCGAAGATGCCCGTCACCATCTTCACGTCCTCGGACCGACCGGCACGGGCAAGTCAACGCTCCTCGCGAACCTGGCACTCGCGGACATTGCGGCAGGCCGTTCCGTTGTGATGGTCGAGCCGAAGGGCGACGTCGTCACCGACATCCTGAGTCGCATACCGGCGAATCGCGTCGACGACGTTGTCGTGATTGATCCGTCTGAGACCCGTCTGCCCATCGGACTCAACCCGCTCGCAGCGCATGGGCGGAACGCCGAGTTGATCGCCGATCAGGTGCTCGCTGTCTTTCGCGGCTTGAGCGAGAGCTGGGGCCCCCGGCTAGAAGTCGTCCTTCACGCTGCGCTCCTCACCCTGGCGCGGCGATCTGACGCGAGCCTCTGCGCCCTCCCGGCATTGCTGACAAACCCGAGCGTCCGAGCACGGCTCCGCGGTGAGCACGGTGACCTTGCGTTGGATCAGTTCTGGGGTTGGTTCGAGGCCCTGTCTCCAGGCGAGCAACAACAGGTCGTCGCTCCCGTGTTGACGCGGCTGCAGCCGGTCCTGCTGCGTCCGACGGTTCGGACGATGATCGGGCAGCTGGCCCCAAAGTTCCGGGTCGAGGAACTCTTCACCAAACGCAAGATTGTGCTCGTTGCCCTTCGGCGCGGCGTGATCGGTCCTGAAGCCGCGGCGCTCATCGGCTCGCTGTTTATCGCGGAACTCTGGCAAGCAGTGCTCGGCCGGACGGCGATCGCACCAGAGCGGCGTCACATCGTCGCGGTCTACGCCGACGAGTTCCAGGACTACGTCCACTTGCCGACCGACCTCGCGGACGCGCTCGCACAAGCTCGCGGGCTCGGCGTGGCTCTGACCTTGGCACACCAACATCTCGCCCAGCTTCCCAGTCCGCTGCGCGCTTCGGTTCTCGCAAACGCGCGTTCACGCGTGTGCTTCCAGCTCGCCGGCGACGACGCGCAAGCGATGGCTCGGTTATCTGGTGGACAGCTTCAACCGCAAGACTTCCAGCGTCTACCGCGATTTGAGGCTTATGCCCAGCTAGTCGCAGCGGGCGAAGTAACGGAATTCGCCTCAATGCGAACGGTGCCCCTCGGGCCTGCGTTGACGGCTTCGGACGCCGTGCGTGATCTAAGCCGTAGCCGCTACGGCAGACCGGTCGAGGAAGTTGAAGCTGAGATCCGGAATCTGCTGGAAGGCGAACCTGATGACCGCGGGAACGTCGGCCGTCGCCGAAGGAGCGAGCGATGACAGCTGTACCGGTCGCTGTACCGCTCGCGTGGTTCAGCTTGCAGCTGTTCTTCCTGCAAAGCAACAAATCCGGCTCGAAGAACGGCAGTGACTGTCTGTGTCAGAGGAGATCTCTCCGATGACTGCATCCACTCCCGGTCGCGCATTCGGTCACGAGCTCTCCGAGCGAGACATCGCCGTCATTCACGCCGTCGCTCAGCATCGCTTCATGACGGCTCGCCAAGTTGAAACACTGCTGTTCTACGACCACTCTTCTCAGTTGACCGGCGCCCGCGTGTGCCGCCGTGTCCTCTCACGACTTACAGAACAGCGGCTACTCACACGCCTCAAGCGACGAGTTGGAGGCGTCAGAGCGGGCTCGGCCTCCTATGTCTACGCGCTCGGCAGTGGCGGAGGGAGGCTGTTGACGAAAGAGGGCTACCGCGTGACGGAGCCATCGCCGTTCTTTCTCGATCACACGCTGGCCATCGCTGATGCCCGGATCCAACTGGAGATCGGAGCACGACACCGACTGTTCGACCTAGTCGAGGTCGAAATCGAGCCGCAATGCTGGCGTCGCTTCTCCGGCCCAGGCGGCGCGCCGACCTACGTGAAGCCCGACCTCTACGTCGTCACCGGTCGCGCCGACTTCGAGGACTGCTGGTTCGTGGAGATCGACCGTGGCACCGAGAGCCCCGCAGCGATCAGCCGCAAGTGCCGCACCTACGACCTCTACTGGCGAAGCGGACTCGAACAGACGGAACACGGCACCTACCCGCTCGTACTTTGGGTGACACCGGACGAGCAACGGGCGCAACGGATCGAGCGCGTGGTCCGACAAGCACGGAACGTGAACCGCGACCTGTTCCGAACAGCCACGCAACCGCAGCTCGTGCAGACGGTCGCCGGGGGTACAGCGTGATCGGCCTCAACCGCGTCCTCGTCGGTGACGCAGCCATGACTCTTCGAAGGCTCCCCGCCGGTTCGGTCGACTGCGTAGTCACGAGCCCCCCTTACTTCCAGCTCCGCAACTACCAGCACGCCGGACAGCTCGGCCTGGAGGCCGACGTTGAACACTGGGTCGAACATCTCCGACTCGTACTTCGCGAGATAAGTCGTGTCCTGACGCCAACCGGCACGGTCTGGCTCAATGTCGGAGACAGCTACTCGACTGACGCCGCACAAGGCGCCCCGCCGAAGAGTCTCTTGCTCGGTCCTGAACGGCTCGCGCTGACCCTGGTGGGCGACGGCTGGTATGTCCGCAACAAGGTCGTTTGGTCAAAGCGGAACCCGATGCCGAGTCCCGCGCGTGACCGACTTGCGCCGACCTGGGAAGCCGTCTACCTACTCGTGCGGCAACGCGACTACTTCTTCGACCTCGACGCCATTCGCGTTCCGCACCAGACGAAGAAGAAGCCGTCGACGCCGAAGCGCGCCTGGTCGGTCCCACCCGACTGGCGAGTCACCGGCAGCAGTAACGGCGGGCTCGACGCTCTCAACGCTGAGGGTCGGGTCGGGCATCCGCTCGGCAAGAACCCGGGCGATGTCTGGAGGCTCTCGACCGCTTCCTATCGCGGCTCGCATCACGCCGTCTTTCCCGAGACGTTGGTGGAGCGGCCGATTCTGGCCGGCTGCCCGGAGAGGCGCTGCGAGCGGTGCCGCTCTCCGTGGCGGCGCGAGACGATCCGCAAGCTGGGGCATCTCGCTCTCCGCGGCGAGCTGCAACCGACCTGTAAGTGTCGGGCCTCTTCAGAACCCGGCGTCGTACTCGACCCGTTCATGGGCTCCGGTACCACAGCTGTGGTCGCGGAGCGTCTCAGGCGAAGCTGGCTGGGGATCGAGATCAACTCGAAGTTCGCGCAACTTGCCGAGGAGAGGATCGCCGCAGCGCGCGCAACGAAACGGAGAGTCGCATGACTGAGGCGACTCTCCCGGTCGATGGTCCGACGGTGAGCGGCAACCCGTCTCGTGGTTCTGCTCACCGCAAGTCCATCCACCCACTTCAAGGAGGGGAGCCATGACAAAGGCTCAAGAGGTGTACGAGCGGACTGAGGCCCTAGTTGCCTCGGGCGTGACGAAGGCTGACGCCTTCCGGCGGCTGGCGGAGGAGTACGGACAGGAGTTCAACTCGATCCGCGGTGCCTACTACGCCCACACCCGCTCGCTCGGTGAAGGCTCGACGAAGCGCTCGGGCAAGCGCCCGACCACTCCGGTCGACCCGATCGAATCGGCCACGAACGTCCTCGAGAAGGCGATCGAGGCCATCGACGCTGAGATCGGCGCGGCGAAAGTGCGTGCTGACGAGGCGAAGGCCGAGTACGACAACCTGCGCGAGACGGCTGGCGAGCGCAAGGCCGCAATCAAGGCCAAGGTCGATGCTCTGAAGGCATAGCTCGCGTTGGATGGCACGGCCCGGATGCTTCCAAGCATTCGGGCCTCCACGAATTGAGATCACGCATGCTAGTCCGATAAAATTAGGAGTAATCGTGAAATGATAATTCTGTTGTGAAATTATTGACGAAGTACTGCATTTACGCAGGTCCTGTGAGACAATGGGTGTACTAAACGGAGCACCTCGTATGAATCAAAGCCAAGCCCAGAGGCTCGGCGAGTGGCTACGGGAGCGACGGCACGAGGCGGGGATCGGAACGACGGATCTCGCCAAACGCACAGGCATCAACGACGCCACGATCACCAGGATCGAACAGGGCGCGATCGCGAGCCCTGACCCTCACAAGCTCAGGCTCATCGCCCAAGAACTCGACCTGAAGCTCGCAGACGTCTACGCGATGGCTGGCTACGCCGCCCCCACAGACCTCCCGAGCTTTCAGCCGTATCTGCGTCGCAAGTACCGCGACCTTCCCGACGGAGCCGTCCAAGACCTCGAACAGGCCTTCAAGCGGATCATCAAGAAACACGGCTATGAGCCAGACGGCCCACGCGATGGAGAAGACGAGGCACCCGACAGCTAACCGCACGAAAGGAGGCGACCATGTATCAACACAACAGCACCAAGAACCGACGGAGCGTGCTCGCCTCGTTACGTGCCCTCGTCCCGCAGCGTCAACTTCAACCGTGGGAGGCGCGGCGACTCGCTGAGCTACAGGCGAACCACCTGCTGCGCCACTTTCAGATCGAAGGCACCGCCGTGCCCGAGCAGATCGTCAGTGAGTTCCCGCGTGTCCGCGTGATCCGGGAAGAAGGCCTTCCGGTGTCGGGCGCTGCCCACTGGAACGGCCGTTACTGGATCATCACCCTCAACGCCGACGAGTCAATCGCACGACAGCGATTCAGTCTCATGCACGAGTTCAAGCACATCCTCGATCACACGACCAAGCAATTCCTCTACCACGATCGAGCGTTCCAGACTGCGGACGAGCACTCCGAGCGAGTCGCTGACTATTTCGCCGCGTGTCTGTTGATGCCCAAGAAGGTCGTCAAACGCTTGTGGTGCCAGGGCAATCAGAACATCGCTCAGCTCGCAGCGAGGCTAGGCGTGAGCCCGCGGGCTCTCCGCTTCAGGCTCGACCAGCTCGGACTAACGGAGCGACCCGAGCGTTGCGATCGTCGCTCGATCAAGCCAGCCGTCATCACACCAGCCCTCGTCGGAAGGATCCTATGAACGAGACAGAAGAGACACGCCGGGCTGTTATCTACCTGCGCGTCTCAACGAAGGAGCAAGCCGAACGAGACGGAGATCCGGAGGGCTACTCGATCCCGGCCCAGCGCGAGGCTTGCAGGCGCAAGTCCGCCTCACTCGACGCCGTAGTTGTCGATGAGTTCGCCGACCGCGGCGAGAGCGCGAGAAAGGCGGACCGGCCCCAGCTGCAAGCGCTGCTCGCATACATCCGAGACAACCCCATCGACTACGTGATCGTGCACAAGATCGACCGGCTCGCCCGCAACCGAGCCGACGACGTCGAGATCACACTCGCGATCAGAACAGCAGGAGCGGCGCTCGTCTCCTGTACCGAGAACATCGACGAGACGCCCTCGGGCCTGCTCATGCACGGGATCATGAGTTCGATCGCCGAGTTCTACAGCCGCAACCTCGCCAACGAAGTAATCAAAGGCTCAGTCCAGAAGGCAAAGAGCGGCGGCACTATCGGCAAAGCCCCGCTCGGTTACCGCAACATACGCCGACTCCAGAACGGCCGCGAAGTACGCACCGTCGAGGTCGACCCCGTGCGCGGACCGCTGATGAAGTGGGCGTTCGAGACATACGCGACGGGAGCCTGGAGCGTCCGCAAACTCTGCGCCGAACTGAACAAGCGCGGCCTCACGACCGTCCCGGGCCCGGTAAGACCCGAGAAGCCGATCTATCAGTCGCTCCTCCACATGCGCCTGCGCGACCCGTACTACAAGGGCCTCGTCCGATACCGCGGCGTTGAATACCCAGGGATGCACGAGCCGCTCGTGACGCCCCAGGTCTGGCAACGAGCCCAGGACGTGCTTAGTGCTCAGAATCACGCGGGCACCAAGCAACGCGAACACAACCACTATCTGAAGGGCTCGGTCTTCTGCGGCAACTGCGGCAGTCGACTCATCATCAGCAAGTCGCGGGGTCGCGCCGGAAAGGTCTACCCGTACTACGTCTGCTCGGGCCGTCACAACAAGTTCAACGACTGCAACTTCCGCGCCGTCCTCATCGACCTCGTCGAGCAAAAGGTCGAAGAGGAATACGCCAACTACCAGATCAAGCCGGCACTGCGCGAAGCCATCGAGCGGACTCTGATCATTGAGTTCGAGGCCGTCCGACAAGAGGCGACGACGGAGCGCGAGCGCCTACTCAAGCGCCAGCAACGTCTCTACGCCGAGCGCGACAAACTCTTGCAGGCCCACTACGCCGAAGCGATCCCGCTCGACCTTCTCAAGAAGGAGCAAGACAGGATCCGAACCGCGCTTAGCCAGATAGCCCAGCGCCAGGACCGCACTGAGATCCAGTACAACGCCTGCGAGACAAATCTCGTGGCCTGCCTCAAGTTCCTCGAGGACGCCCACGCCACCTACCTCGGCGCCGACACGATCCTCCGACGCCAGATGAATCAAGCTCTGTTCAAGCGAATCAGGATTGAGCGCAACGGAGACGTACACGCCGACCTCACTGAGACCTTCAGTGCGCTCCTCGGCCCGGAAGTCCGCGACCTCGTTGCTACTAGGTCACCCGCTGACGAAGTACTCGACTGGCGAGCCTGGGAAAGCACCGAACACGACAACACCCACGAGAGAGACCCCGTGGGTGTTGGTTTGACTTACGAAAGTTTGGTGGGCGGTACTGGGCTCGAACCAGTGACCCCCAGCTTGTCGAGCTGGTGCTCTCCCAACTGAGCTAACCGCCCCGGTCGCGCGGGATTGTAGCCGCGTGCCGGACTCGCTAGACGAGCACGCCGCGGCTACGGGCCAGCCAGTCGAGCCGGCCTGCGTCGACGGCGCGTTCGAGGGCCTCGACACACGCCTCGCAGAAGTCGCCGCCGCGGCTCCTGTGGATCTCGTCCATCGCGGCCTCGAAGCTGAGAGCCTCGCGGTAGAAACGCTGGGTCGTCATCGCGTCGAGCGCATCGGCCACGTGGATGATCCGGGAAGCGAGCGGGATCTCGTCTCCAAGGAGGCCATCGGGATAGCCGCGCCCGTCCGGCCGCTCATGGTGGTGGCGGATCCCCGGAACGACCGCGCTCAGGAAGCCGGCCTTCTCGATGATCCGTGCGCCGAGCTCGGGATGGCTGCGCATCACCGCCCACTCCGCCTCGTTCAGCTCGCCGCGCTTGAGGAGGACGGCGTCCTCGACGCCGATCTTGCCGATGTCGTGAAGCAGCGCGGCTTGGCGGACAATGTCGATCTGGGCCGCGTCGAGGTTCATTTCCTCGGCGAGCGTGACCGAGATCCGCTGTACGCGCTTGGAATGTCCGGCCGTGTACTCGTCCTTTGCGTCGACCGTGGCCGATAGGGTCTCGAGAGTCTCGGTCGTGCGCCGCTCGATCTCGGCGTTCGCGTCCTCGACCCTGAGAATCGACCGCTGCGTGAAGTGGATGACGCCGAGCGGCGCGAGCGCGAGGGCAGCGAGCCACAAACTTTCGGCCCACAGGGCGGCAAGCGTGACGGCGGCGATGGCCAGCACGAGCTCGAGCGACAGGTCCTCGATGTTGAGGAGCCCCGTCTCGCGCAGCGTCATCCCGCGACCGAGCCGGAGCATCGGCACGAGGAGCGCCCGGTTCACGAACACGAACGTCACCGCCGCAGCCGCGCCCGCGGCCGCCTCACGCGCACCGATGTCCACGAAGCCGACCCGCTGCGCGACGGCCCACGCGGCAACACCTGCAACTACGTAGTTCGCGATGTTGAACGTCTGGATGTACCAGGGGTAGCGCTGCTTCAACCAGTCGGGAATGCAGTGGACGACGACGAGGAGCACCATCATTTCGGGCGGCAGCAGAAGCGCACCCGCGACGACAAAGACGATGGCCGGATGGAAGACCCGGCGACGGTTGAGCTGGAACGAGAGAAGCTGCGCGACCGACGCGAGCGACGTGAGGATGAAGAACCGGCGCCAGTAGCCGCTCTGGCTGTCGAGATGGCTGAGCGCCACAGGGATGCCGACGACGACGGGCGTGACGATCACTCCCCAGTAAAGCCAGGCTTCCCGGCTCATGGCTCCGAGCGAGGATGCGGTGAGCCTCCATGGCTGCCAGAGCAGCCTGACGCCGGTCGATACGGGAGCGGCGGTCAAGGCTTAGGGGCGGTGTCGGCGACAGCGGCGGAGCCCCAGGCCGCCGAACCCCACGCCGCAGATCCCCATGCCGCCGATGCGAGCGACTGCGCGAGGGACGAAGATCCCCACGCGGCGCTGCCCCAGGCAGCCGAACCCCACGCAGCCGAACCCCACGCCGCCGAACCCCACGCAGCAGATCCCCAAGCAGCCGAGCCCCACGCCGCCGAGCCCCAGGCTGCCTGATCCCACGCCGGGTCGGCGGCCGCGGCCGCCTGCCAGGCGGAGGTGTTGAAGACGGGCAGGGCGCCGCCGTTCGGGTCAGGCTCGACGAACTGATCGAGTGCTGCATTCGCGTTCGGCGGATTCGTCACCGCACCGGCCGCCTGCGCGTCGACGAGGCCGACGCCGACCGACATCGGCGCGGCTGCCGGCTCGGGATTCGCAGCGAGCATCAGCGCGCCCTTGACCTGATCGGGCGTCCAGTTGGGGTGGAGCGCGAGAATGTACGCCGCTGCGCCCGAGACGACGGGTGCCGCAAACGACGTGCCTGAAAGCTGCATGTAGCCGGGGGCCACGACGTCGCCGGGCCGAGTCGTCGCGAGCGTCGAGTTGGGGGGAACCGGGCCGACCATGTAGCGGCCTGGCGCCGCGAGTTCGGGCTTCGCAAAACCATCGAGCGTGTAGCCGTACGTCGACCAGGGCGCTGCCGTGTCGTTGTTCGGAGACGCGGAGCCTTCCATGCTGTCGGCGCCGACGGTAATCACGAACGGGTCGTTGCCCGGCGCGTACGCGACGGTCGTCGGCTGGCCGTTGACGCCGTAGTTGCCGGACGCGGCCACGACGACGACGCCGTCGAACCAGAGCCGCTCGACGGCCTGGTCAAGCGGATCCCAGAAGATGCTCGCCGGCGCGGTCGAGTGAAGGGAGAAGTTCGCGACGCGAATGTTGTACTGATCCTTGTGGGCGATGATCCAGTCGCAGGCCGCGATCACGTCGCTCGTGAGCGCCATGCCCTGGTCGTTCATCACATCGATGGAGACGAGCGGCGCGCTCGGTGCGGTTCCGGCATATCCCGTTGCACTGCCCGCGGCGATGCCGGCGACGAACGTGCCGTGGCCGTAGCCGTCTCCGGGGGAGTTCTGCGTGCCGTTGGTGATGATCGTCGTCTGCGCGATTACCCGCGAAGGCCCGCCGCCAGGGCCAGGACCGGGGCCGGCGTTGACGAAATCGGGTCGACCGGACTGAATGCCGGAGTCGACGATCGCAATCGCGGGCGGCGTCGGCAGCTTGTCGTTCGTCACGCCCGACCATGTCTGGCGCGCGTCGACCGCGGTCGGCCACTGCTGACTGCTCGAGATACCGCCGAGGAGGTGAACCGGGCGGTCGAGCGAGATCGCCGCGACGCCCGTGGTCTGGGCGAGGGCGATGAGCTGCGCGCCGTTGACAGCGGCCGAGGCGCCGTTGATGATGCCGAGCCGGCGGTCGAGGCCGACGCCCTTGCCGCGGGCGTCGCGCTGAACGGCAGAGACGACCGTGCGCTCGCTCTTCGTGCCCTGAACGATGACGCGGAAGATCTTCTGGGGATGCGCCCGTGCAGCGGCGACGAGCTGCGGAGCGATGAATGCCCGCACCGGCTGCGCAATGCGCAGCGCCGACGACGCCGAGTCGAGTGCCGCCACGACCGCCACGGCAGCGACGCACAGGCCGATGAGCCGGCGGCGCCTCGAACAGATCTGTAGCGAAGCTGAACGCATTCCCGAAAACCCTCTCCTGACTTGAAGGTGGGCGGACGGTAGGCCGCCGAATCGACACGGGCATCACCCAGAAGCGGTACGGGCCGTGAATTCCCCTCGTTCGAGGGACGATCAGAAGATCTCGGGGCACCACGGCAGCGGGCGCCACGCGAACAACGCATCCGCCCGCCCGACCGCACCAGGCTGGAGCTCGTCGAGGCGCAACGCATTGCGCAGCTGGGCAAAGGAGATCGCCCCGAGAAACGCGGAGCCGAGCACGTCGACATCGAGCGCGATATCGGCGGCTTCCTCCGTCCGCTCCGCGCGGCCGTCCTCGAGGAGCCAGCGCCCCTCGTTCCACGGACAGACGGCATCGCGTACGTCGAAGACGATCCGGCCCTCGCCCGCGTACTCGCGCCCGGAGAGAGCCGTGCCGACGTCGACGAGACGTATCCACAGCGAGTCGCCCGTCTTGAAGTGAAGACGACGCGGGTTCGCGAGCAGGAGGAATAGCGGATGGTCGGGCGGGAGCAGCCCGCATGTGATCGTCGCCGACCAGTCGATGTCGAGGAGGTAGCGCCAGAGCTCGGCGGTCGCCTGAGGGCTCGTCGCGAAGGCCTCGATCACCTCGGTTCGGCCGGTCGAAACGCCGCCTTCGAATTCGAGGTGGAGGCGATAGATCGCGTATCCGACGACGGCGCCGTCGAGCTCGAGCACGACGAACCGCTTCGGGTTCGCCTCCTGCTCCGGCGGAATGCGGAGTACGCGCTGCTCCCACCACGCAGGCGTGCGCGCGAAGACGCCGGGACGCTGCCGGCGCATCTCCTCCCAGACGGGCGGGAAAAGCTCCGAGGCTTCCTCGGCCGTCACGAAGCGCACGTGACCGCGACGCTCGAGCGGCCGCGCGAACGACGACCACTCGCGCGGCAGCTTGATCGCGCCGCACCACGCGGCGAGCCCGTAGCCGAAGCGGCCGTAGATCGTCTCCTCACTCGCCCAGAGCGCCGCGATCGGCTCGCCACGTTCGTGGACGTCGCGTAGTTGCGCGTCCATCATCGAGCGGAGCACGCCCCGCCGGCGGTGCGTCGGGTAGACGCCGACCACGGTGACGCCGGCGCACGGAAGCGAGCTGCCGGGGACCGAGAAGTCGTACGTGTACGCGCCTGCGCCACCGACGACCTCGCCGCCGTCGAAGGCCGCGTGCATCCGCTCCATCTCGATGATGCGGCTCCAGCGGTCGAGCTGGTCCTCCTGCGGGAAGCGGCCGAAGTACTGGCCGATCGCGTAGAAGGCCTTCGCGAACTCGTCGCGATCGCGACATGGGCGAACCTCGAACATGCCCCGACGCTACAGCTTTTCGAGAGGCGCGTAGTCGAGCATGAGCTTGCGCTCGCTGCCGTCGTCGGCGAAGCGGACGGTGACGAGACCGCCTGCCTCGACCTGTACGACGACGCCTTCGCCGAGCGTCGTGTGCCGCACGGAGTCGCCTGTCGCAAGGCTCGGGACGTCCTCTTTCGCGACGACTTGACTGAGTCGCGGCGAGCCGTAGCCCGACCACGAGCTCGGCCGCAGCCGCTCGCGCTCAACGTGGCGCTCGGGCACCTCGTCGAGGAAGCGCGACGGGAGGTTGTGACTGCGCCCACCGAAGAGCATCCGCGACGAGGCGTGGAGCAAGGTCAAGCGCTCCTTCGCCCGGGTCATGCCGACGTACGCGAGGCGGCGCTCTTCCTCGATCCCCTGCTCCTCGATCGCGCGCGAGTGCGGGAAGATCCCCTCCTCCATCCCGATCATGTAAACGGCGCGGAACTCGAGACCCTTTGCGTTGTGGAGCGTCATGAGCGTGACGAGGGAGCCGTCACCGCGGATCGCGTCCTGGTCGGAGTAGAGCGAGATCTCCTGGAGAAAGCCGGAGAGCGTCGTGTCTCCTTCCGTTTGCTCGCGCCACTCGCGCGCGACGGACACGAGCTCCTGGAGGTTCTCCATGCGGCCCTGCGCCTCGATCGTCCGCTCCGCTTCCAGTGACTCCATGTACCCGCTGCGGGCGAGCACCTCCTCGATGAGCTCGGGAACCTCGTACTCCATCGCCGCCGACATGAGCGACTCGATCGTGGCGCGAAACGCCTTGAGCGCCTTCTGCGGCGCGGCGCCGACGCCGGCCATCTCCGCCTCCGCGGTCGCCTCCCAGAGCGAGATCTCGCGCTGGTCGGCCCACGTCTGCAGGCGCGCGAGCGAGGAGTCGCCGATGCCGCGGCGCGGCCGGTTCGCGATGCGCAGGAGCGAGACAGCGTCGTACGGGTTGTCGAGCACCTGGAGATACGCGACGAGATCCTTCACCTCCGCGCGCTCGTAGAAGCGCGGCCCACCGATCACCTGGTACGCGATCCCCTGGCGCACGAGGATGTCTTCGAGCACGCGGCTCTGCGCATTCATCCGATAGAAGACCGCGACCTCGCTGCCGGAGTAACCCTCCTCGACGAGCGCGGCGATCTCGGCAGCGGCGAAGCGCGCCTCGGCGTGCTCGTCCTCGACCTCGACGGCGCGCACCGGGTCGCCCTCCCCCAGATCCGACCAGAGGTTCTTCTCCTTGCGCTCGCGATTGTGCTGGATGACGCCGTTCGCCGCGTCGAGAATGTTCTGTGTCGAGCGGTAGTTCTGGTCCAGGGTGTACGTGACCGCACCAGGGAAGTCCTTTTCGAACTCGAGAACGTTGCGGATGTCGGCGCCGCGGAATTGGTAGACCGACTGGTCCGGGTCTCCAACGACAAACAAGTTCGTGTGCTTCTCCGCGAGCAGCTGGAGGAGCCGGTACTGCGCGTGGTTCGTGTCCTGGTACTCGTCGACGAGGACGTACCGGAACGCGTCCTGCCACTTCTGCCGCGCCTCGGGGAAGCGCTCGAGCACGTTGACCGTGAGGAAGAGCATGTCGTCGAAGTCGACGGCGTTCGAGGCGAAGAGGCGCTTCTGGTAGAGGTCGTAGACCTCGGCGACGGTCTGGTCGTAGAAGCTCGCGACGCGCTCGGTGTACTCCGCCGGGCCGACGAGGCGGTTCTTCGCGTTCGAGATCTGGGAGTGGATGCCGCGCGGCGTGAAGCGTTTCGGGTCGCGCTCGAGATCCGCGAGGCATTGCTTGACGAGGCGAGTCTGGTCGGCCGAGTCATAGATCGTGAAGTTGGAGCGGTAGCCGAGCCGCTCCGCTTCGCGCCTCAGAATCCGGCCGCACGCGGAATGGAACGTCATCACCCAGGCGGCGCGCGCAGGCGGGCCGACGAGATCCGTGACGCGCTCGCGCATCTCCCCCGCCGCCTTGTTCGTGAACGTGATCGCAAGGATCTCGGGCGCCTTGACGCCAACCGCGCCGAGCAGGTGCGCGATGCGGCGAGTGAGCACACGCGTCTTGCCGGAGCCGGCCCCGGCGATGACGAGGACGGGGCCTTCGGTGTGGAGCACGGCCTCTCGCTGGGCCGGATTCAGGTCGGCGAGGTACGTCTCCGGCGTCGTCGCAGCCACGCGTTCGATCGTAGCGAGGGGGCGACCGGAGGCCGCCCCCTCGCGTGGCACGATCGTCGGCGGCCTACGGAGCGCCGAACGTGAACGTGTTCCCGTTCACGCTGAGCGACCGCAGGATTGCCGACAGGTCGGCTCCGCCGGCGTAGCCGGTCGTGGTGTAGATGGCGCTAATGACCTCGTCGCCGTGATGGTCGACGACGCTCGACCACGACTGCTGCCCCGCAGGGGAGCCGGGGTAGTTGTGGTCGCCCGAGCCATCGCACGAGTCGTCGTCGTAGCGGACGCTGTTCCCCACAACGTCGAACGTCTGGAACGCGTCCTCCGGCGGCACCACGGTCGCGCACTTGGTCGCGTCGAAGATCACGTCGTCGTTGCCGTTGTTGAGGAAGATCCTCAGGTACGGCATGCTGATCGGGCTGTCGTCACTGGATGAGTGCATGATCCGGAACGAGAGATCGCTGAGGTCGCTGAGCGTCATCCCGTCGGCCCCGTCGTAGCGGACCGAGCCTCCGGTGTTGCCACCGTTCGCGTACGGCCCGAACTGGACGCCGTCGAGCGAGGTCGCGACACTCGCGTTCGTCTGCGAGAACTGGCCGCTCAGATGGAGCATGGGCGGCGCGGGCGGACCCTGCGGGCCGCTGTCGCCCTTCGGCCCCTGCGGGCCGGACGCGCCGGTCGGGCCAACCGCACCGCGGTCGCCCTGCGGGCCGGAAGGGCCCTGCGGACCCTGGTCGCCCCGGAGCGCCGCTTTCGCTCCGTTGGCGAGTTTGCGGAGCCCGATCGTGTTGTCACCCATGTTCCAGCCCCGCAGCGAACCGGGCTGTACCTGGTCAGCCGACGTGATGATGTACTTGCTGCCCGCCCACGCGCCGCCGGCAACTGCGAGTACGGCAGCGAGCACGCCGAGCACAAGAACTGTGCGCTTCATGTGTTGTAGACCCCCCGTTATTCAGAAGTTCGTAATACGAACTATGTTGGTTGCGCGGAGTGTAGCCCGGTCTTTTCGTCCTCGCCACGCCGTCAAATGCAGAGATAGGCTCGTTCCCATGGAGCTCGCGCAGGCGGTTGCGTAGTGGAAGGCTCCGGCACGTCTCGGCTCGAGGCATTCAGCGACGGCGTCTTCGCGATCGCAGCGACACTGCTCGTCCTCGCATTCACCGCCACGGCCAGCGACGACCTCGGCAGCCAGCTCCTGCACCTCTGGCCCGCGTATCTCGCGTACGCAACGAGCTTCCTCACGATCGGGATCATCTGGATCAACCACCACTTCTGCGTCGAGAAAATGGCCCGCGCCGACCGGACGCTGATGTTCCTCAACCTGCTCCTTCTAATGACGGTCGGCTTCCTCCCCTTCCCGACGAGGCTCGTCGCCGAGAGCATCCAGAAGCACGCGGGCGAGCGGCCGGCCGTCCTCGCCTACGCGGCCACGTTCGTCCTCATGGCCGTCATCTACAACGCGTGGTGGAGATATGCGTCCCGCGGGCGGCGTCTGATCCGCGAGGAGGTGCCGGACTCGGCCGTCCGCGCGATCAGCCGCGCATTCGACCCCGGCGTCCCGATGTACGGGGTGACGTTCGTCGTCGCGTTCTGGAGCCCAATCGTCAGCGTCATGCTCACATTCGCGATCGCCGCGTTCTACCTTCCGTCCGCGGCGCTGTTCGACCGCGTCACCGAGTGATCGTCCGGTGCCCTCGCCAGGATCGGCGGCGTGGAGGAGTCAGGCACGAATCGCCTCGAGATTTTCAGCGACGGCGTTTTTGCGATCGCAGCGACGCTGCTCGTGCTCGAGTTTGCAGTCAACACCCGCGCCGGCGCGCCATCACTCGGCTATCAGCTGCTCCACCAGCTCTGGCCCTCGTATCTCGCGTACGCGACGAGCTTCCTCACGATCGGGATCATCTGGATCAACCACCACCACGTGATGGAGACGATCGTGCGGGTCGATCGCACCTTCCTCTTCATCAACACGCTGCTCCTGCTCGTCGTGGCGTTCATCCCGTTCCCAACCCGGCTCGTGGCGCACTACCTCGGAATCTCCGGCGAGCTCGACGCGGTCTACGCGTACGGCGTGACGCTCCTCCTGATGGCGGTCCTCTTCAACGTGCTCTGGGCGTACGCCTCGCGGAACCGGCGGCTGATCAGTGAGGACATGCCGGAGGCGCAGGTGCGCGCGGTGACGCTGGCAGCAGGCATCGGCGTGTCGCTCACCGCTCTCATCCTGTTGCTCGCAACCTGGACTCCTGTCGGCGCCGTCATCTTCGCCTTCGCCGTCTCGGCTTTCTACCTCCCGGGCGCAGCGCGTTTCGACCGCTCATAGCTCGACCGTCCGCGTCGGCTCGAACGCTTCGAGGAAGCGACGGTCGTGCGTGACGAGTAGCACGGTCCCGTCGTAGCCTGTCAGCGCTCGTTCGAGCTCCTCGATCGCCTCGACGTCGAGGTGGTTCGTCGGCTCGTCGAGGACAAGGCAGTTGACGCCGCGCGCGGCGAGGAGGGCGAGCCCGGCGCGAGTGCGTTCTCCGGGTGAGAGTGAGGACGCCGGACGGAGGACATCCGCGGCTCCGAGCCCGAACTTCGCAAGGAGCGTCCTCGCGGTCTCGGTGTCGAAGCCGCGGAAGACGTCGAGAAGTGGCTGGCCACCCGAGAGTGCCGCGCGATCCTGCTCGAGCTCGCCGAGCACGACACCGGGCCCCTGCCGGCGACTCCCCGCAACGAGCGGAAGCCGGCCGAGCAGCGCATCGAGCAGCGTCGTCTTGCCGCTCGCGTTCTTCCCCGCGATCGCCAGCCGGTCGCCCCAGTTGACTTCGAGATCGAGTGGGCCGAGCCGGAACGAGCCGCGCTCGGCGACCGCGCCCTCGAGCCGCACGACGACGTCGCCACTTCGCGCGGCGGGCGCGAGACCGAGGCGCAGCTCCCACGGCTCGTACGGCTTCTCGACCGTCTCGACCTTCTTGAGCTTCGCCGCGTACGTGCGCTTCACGTCCTTCGACTTCTTCTTCTTGCGGCCCTGCCCGTAGCCCCGGCGCTCCCACTCCGCCATCCGGCGCTGCTGCTCCTCGATCCGCTTGCGCTCGCCGACCGACGCCTCCCAACGCTGGACGTGGCGCTTGCGGCGGCGCTCCCGTTCGGCCTCGTACTCGCTCCATCCGCCGGAGTACTCGGTCGCGCCGCGTGTCCACTCGTCGAGCTCGACGATGCGCGTGACGGTGCGGTCGAGGAAGGCGCGATCGTGCGAGACGACGACGAGTGAGGCCGGCTGCGACGCGAGCCGGCGCTCGAGCCAGGCGAGCCCCTCGAAGTCGAGGTCATTCGTCGGCTCGTCGAGGAGGAGGACGTCATGTTCCGCTCGGAGCACGGCGGACAGTGCCCCGCGTGTCGCCTCGCCGCCCGAGCGTTTGCCGGAGTCACGCTCCTGCGCGAGATAGCCGACCTCAAGCGACGGCGGAGAGCGGCGGACGCGCCCCTCGTCCGGCTCCTCGAGGCCGGCGAGCAGGCGCAGGAGCGTCGACTTGCCGGTGCCGTTCGGGCCGACGAGGCCGATCCGGGCGCGTGAAGGCACAACGAGGTCAACGTCCGCGAGAACGACTTCCGATCCGTAGGACTTTGTGATTCCGGATGCGACGAGCGAGCCGGCAAGGCGAGACATACGCAACGACCTCCAACGACGACAAGCCCAAGTGACAAGTTGTCACTGGGAAAGACAGGGCCGGTTGAGACGGGTCAGTTGCGCATAGAAGGGCGCCGGGCGCCGGCGGCAGTCTAGCGGCGAACAGGCACGACGAACACGCCGTACTCGTCCTCGATCACGCGGACGTTCGCGCCGTAGTGCGCGGCGAGGTTCGGGGCGGAAAGAACCTCCGTCGCCGTGCCCTCCGCCACGACCGCGCCGGCGTCGAGGAGCACGACGTGCTCGGCGTACTGGCCGGCGAGCGTGAGGTCGTGCATCGTCGTCACGACCGTGAGGCCGTCGCGGCGCAGCTCGTCGACGAGCTCGAGCACGAGTTGTTGGCGGCCGAGGTCGAGGGACGTCGTCGGCTCGTCGAGGAGCAGGATGCGCGCCTCCTGCGCGAGCGCGCGCGCGAGCACGGCACGCTGCAGCTCGCCACCGCTGAGCGAGCCGAGCCGCCTCTGCGCGAACTCCTCGAGCTCGAGCCGACCGAGCGCGCGCGCAGCCGCCTCGCGATCGCGCTTCCCCTCACCACCGAGGTACGAGATGTGCGGGGTACGGCCGAGAAGGACGTACTCGGCGACGGTCAGCTCCGGCGGCGTCTCGGGTTTCTGCGGGACGAACGCGACGAGCCGCGCGAGCGCGCGGCGTCCGAGCCTGCGGGCGTCCTGCTCCTCGATGCGGACCTCGCCGTCGAACGGGACAAGCCCGGCGAGGGCGCGCAGCGCCGACGTCTTGCCGGCGCCGTTCGGGCCGATAAGAGCCGTCCAGCCGCCGGATTCCGCGCGCAACGAGAGCCCGCGCACCGCGGCCACCGGCCCGAACCGGACCCAGAGGTCGCGCGTCTCGATCACCGCACCGACCTCGACGTTCGGAGCACGATCGCGAAGAACGGCGCGCCGAAGAAGGCAGTCACGACGCCGATCGGCAGCTCGGCCGGCGAGAGGATCGTCCGCGCGAGCACGTCTGCGAGGACGAGGAAGCCGGCGCCGGCCACGAGCGAGAGCGGGATCACGGCGCGGTAGCTCGTCGAGACGAGAAGCCGGATCGTGTGCGGGACGATGATCCCGACGAATGCGATGAGCCCGCTGACCGACACGGCCGCCGCCGTGCCGAGCGTCGCCGCGATGACGATCGTCCCCCGCGCCCGCGCGACATTCACGCCAAGGCTTGCCGCCTCGTCGTCGCCGAGGCTCAAGACGTCGAGCACGCGGCGGTGCAGGAGAAGCACGAGTGAGCTGAGCGCGATGTACGGCGCGCAGAGCGCGACGTCACTCCATGTCGAGGTCGAGAAGCCTCCGAGAAGCCAGGAGTAGACGTTCTGGAGCTGGTCGGTGTGCCGCTGCTGGACAAACGTCTGCACCGCGGCGGTGAACGTCGCGACCGTGACCCCGGCGAGGACGAGCGCGCCGGTCGTCCTCGCGGCGCCGGCCGACCGGCCGAGCGCGTACGTCATTGCGACCGCGGCAATGGCTCCGATGAACGCCGCGAGCGGCACGGCCCAGCGGCCCGCGGCCGCCGTGACGCTGTAGATGATCGCGAGCGTCGCGCCAAGCCCGGCTCCGCCCGCGACGCCGAGGAGGTACGGATCGGCGAGCGCGTTCCGGAAGACGCCCTGATATGACGCTCCTGCGATCGCCAGCATTCCGCCGACGAGCGCCGCGAGGACGACGCGCGGCGCGCGAATCTGCCAGAGGATGGCGTGGGCCGTGACGCCGAGGGTGTCGTGGACGTGCACGCCCGGGACGTACGAGAGCGCCGAGCGCACGATGGCTTCGAGCCCGATGTGGACGGGCCCGACCGCGAGACCGACGATGAGGGCGACGAGGAGAAAGGCAGCCGTGACGAGCCCCGCCCGAAGGCTGACGCCGCGGGCCTCGACCCGCGGCGCAGTGTCCACCTTCTCCACTGCGACAGCCGCTTAGTGCGGCCTGGCGATCTTTGCCACCGCCGCCGCGAACTCGACGATGCGCGGCCCCCACCGAGAGGCGATGTCGTCGTTCACGCCGACCACGCGGTGGCGGACGACGGCGGCGATCCCGCTCCAGCCCGGCCGCGTGGCCACGGTGGCGGCGGTCTGGTTGCAGCACTTCGTGTCGGCGAGGACGATGATCTGCGGGTTCGCCTCGACGATGTACTCGTCCGACAGCTGCGGGTATTGCGTGTGCGCCGCCTGGCCCGGGCCGTCCGCGATGTTCGAGAACCCGAACAGCTTGTAGATGCTGCCGATGAACGTGTTCGACGTCGCGGAGTAGTACGTCTGATCGAGCTCGTGGTAGACGCGGAGATGCCGACGCAACGGCGGGACGCTCGCAACGATCTGCGCCATCCGTCGTTGCATCCGGCTGACGACCGACGCGGCGCCGGACTCGTGCCCGGTGAGCCGTCCCACGTTGTCGATCTCCTTGTAGGCCTGGGCGAGGTTCGCCGCGGCCGGCTCCATCACGACCCTGATCCCGAGCTTACGGAGCTGGCCGGCGAAGCCCTGCGGGTTGTACGAGATGAAGACGAGGTCGGGGTGGTAGCCGGCGATGGCCTCGACGTTCGGCGTGTAGCCGGAGAGACTCGTATGCGGCGCACGCTTCGGGTAGTTCGAGTCCTGGTCCACCGCTACGACCTGCTTGCCGGCGCCGATCGCGAACAGGTCTTCGGTGATGCTCGGAGAGAGCGAGATGACCCGGTTGTAGACGTGCGGCTTCGAAGCCGAAGCCGCGCCGGAGAACGAGACCGTGACGAGCGCCACGGCGAGAGCCACGAGGAATGCAACAACGTTGCGGTGCACGAATCCTCCTTCCGCGAGGGGTTCGGATTTGTCGGCGGGCGACAGGTCTTCTGACTCGGGGCTCCCTCCTCCGCCGCCTTCCCGGGCTTGCACCCAGTGGCGTCGTGGCGGAAGAGCGTCTCCCCTTACAGCGGCGGGACCGTCCCGGATTCGCACCGGAGTTCCCTCACCGCTCGCCGGTTTGTGTGGCGGGAGCCTAGCATCGGTTCCGTGAGCGGAATTTCCATCGCCGTGGACCTCGACGCCGTGCTCGCGGACACGCGCCCGGTGTGGGACGCGTGGCTCGAGGATGCGTCGCGCCGGGCGCGCGTCGAGCTCGACGTGCCCGACGACCGTGAGGCGGCCGCGCGCGTGCTCGACGCAGAGCTTGGCGACTGGCGACCACTTCTCGACCGTTTCGCCGCAGACCGGGCGCCGCTGTGGTTCCGCCCCCGAGCGGAGACGAACGCCGTTCTGCGGCGCCTGTCGGCTGTGGGCACGCGGATCGGCGCGTTCACCGACGCGCCGCGCGAGCTCGCCGAGCTCGCGCTCGCACACACCGGCGCGGCGCGCTACGTCGACACGATCGGGACGCTCGCCGACGTACGAGCGGAGCTCGGGAACGACGCGATCCTCCTCACCACCCGCGAGGCGCTCGTGGAATTACCATGACACACGTGGAGCACGATCTCTCCGACCGCCGGTTCGACCTCATCCTCGAACGGCTCGACCGGATCGCCGACGAGCTGGCGAAGACGAACCAGCGGCTCGACAACGACGAGAACTTCCTTCGCATCAGCAAGGAGCTCGCGACGCTCAATGAGTCACTGCAGGCGCTCGCGTACGCGGCGCTCGGCCAGCAGGCGCCGTCGGTGCGGCGCCGCCACGCCTCCTAGTCTCTAGCCGAGCTCGTACAGCGCGCCGTTGTGGGACACCGCGAACAGCTCGCCGTGCCCGTTCGTCCCAAACGACACGAGCCCGGGGACGTTGCCGGCCACCACCGGCGGCGAGGTGCGACCGCCGGTCCCGGTGGTGAAGCTCCAGACCGTCCCGGCGCAGTAGTCGCCGTAGAAGTAGCGGCCCACCGCGGCTGGGACAGCCGAGCCGCGGTAGACGTAGCCGCCCATGACCGCGCACTGGCCGTTGACGTGCCCATAGACGAGCTTCGGCCACACCTTCTGCCCCACGTTCGTGTACGCGTGGGCCGAGTTGAACAGGGAGTAGCCCTCGTATCGGCTCCATCCATAGTTCGCGAGCTGGTCGAGGCTCGACGCGGGCCGGAAGTCGACCTCTTCCCACGTGTTCTGCCCGACGTCGCCGATCCAGAGGTTGTTGGTCTGGGAGTCGAACGAGAATCGCCACGGGTTGCGAAGCCCAAGCCCGACGATCGCCCAGTGGCCGTCGGGCGTCGTCGTACGCGACCGGAGCAGCTTGCCGAGAAAGGTGTTCATGTTCTGGGCGTTCTGCTGCGGGTCGCCCCCGGAGCCGCCGTCGCCGAAGCCGAAGTAGAGGTAGCCCCGCTTGTCGAACTCCAGCTGCCCGCCGTTGTGGTTGGCGTAGGGCTGGTGGACGGCAAGGAGAATGTGCCCGCTCGAGGGGACACCGACGCCGCCGGACGAGCGGTAGACCGCGACACGCGAGTTTCCCTGCAGGTTCGTATACGAGACGTAGAAGAGGTGGTTCGTGGCGTATTGGGGGCTGAAGGCCATCGAGAGGAGGCCCCGCTCGCCGCCGCTCAGGATGAGGTTTCGGATGTCGAGGAACGTCCCCGTGATTACTCCGCCCTTGACGATCTTGATCGTCCCCGGCTGTTCGACAACGTAGAGCGTGTCGGGATCACCGGGCGCGGACGTGACGAAGACCGGCGAGTTGAAGCCGGTGGCAACCTGCGTGAACGAGAAGCTTGTGGCAGCGCGCACGCCGGCGGCGCCGCTACCGGCACACCCGGCCGCGATGATGGCCGCAAGGGCGAGCGAGACGACTGCTGACGAAAAATGACGTGACGTAACTCGGCGAGTCTATCCGCCGGGCTGGGCGAGGAAGTGCCAGATGTCGAGGACGCCAGAGGTGGCGTGGTTGTTCGCGTCGCCCTCGGGGAGGACGACGACACCGCCCGTCGCAATAGGGCTGTTCCAGTGCCCGCCACCGGCGTTGAGCGTCGTCAGGAGCTTCCCGGTCGCGGGCTTGTAGACCTTGAGCCCGCCGTTGGGGTCGTAGACGTAGAGGAGGCCGCCCGCGATGACCGGGCTCGTGCCCGGGATCTGGTTGTGCCAGACGGAGTGGAGCCGGTTGTTGACGAGCTCCCAGGCCTGTGTCGCGCCGTTATCGGCGGCGATGAGCCACGCGTTCCCGTTCTCGCGCCACACGGCGGGAGCGGTGAAGAGCTCGGAGCCGGACGGTGTCGAGACGATCTGAAGCTCGTTGCCCTTGTGCGGCGATGTGCCGCTGAGGCGCGCGAGCGAGAGGAGGCGGATCTTCCCGTCCTTGCCGCCTTGCGCGATGAGCGTCTTCGTGAGGTAGACGGGTGACGTCGAGCCGACGTCGGTGTCGTTTGCGTTGAGCTGCGCCGTGTTCGTCGGCGTGTAGTTGCCGAGCATCGTCGTTGCATTCGGGGAGAGCTCGATCGTCGCGTCGCCCCAGTACGTGTGGCCGTCCCACAGGCCGTTCCCCGTCGCAACGAGCAGGTTCCCGCTTCCCGGCATCACGACCGCGCCGGCCCGTCCCCAGATCGCCGAGTCGCTCTGGGGGCACGTCGACGGAGAGATGAGCGTGTGGCGGTCCGAGCAGAGCGAGTTCCAGACGTGGAGGAGGCTGCCGGCCGGCGAGATGATCGCGACGTGACCCTGGTACGGCGGCTGATCGCCGATATAGCCGCCCGTCGTCGCGATCACATCGCCGTTCGCATAGTTGAGCGACGCTGCGATCTTCTCCCGCGCGGGAAGCTTCGTGATCGAGACGCGCCAGGCTGGTTGGCCATTGGCGACGGAGAGCTTCTGGATCTTTCCGTCCGGCGAGGCGGCGTAGATGAACTTGCGGCCCGGATCGGCGACCGGCGTTGCCGTGGTGATCTGGGGGCTGCCGGCGAACGACGAGTAGCCGGGCGGCTTCCATTGCCAGAGGATCGCGCCGCTGTGCGCGTCGATCGCGAGCGTGATTCCGTAGGTGGTCGTGACGAAGAGGGTGTCGTGGAGGGCGTTCTTGACCTCGACACCGCTCAGGTAGATCGCCGAAGCATCGACCGTCCCCGGCAAGTGAACCTGCTTGCGCACGAGCGAAGCGACGTTCGTAGCGGTGATGCCCGTGGAGTTCGGATCGTCGCTGCTCCGGCTCGCGTCGTAGCCGAACCGCGTCCAGTCGGACGTCGCGGTCGAGCCGGAAGCTCCGGCGCCCGCGCACGCCGCTCCTACGATCGCGGCCAGGGCGAGTGCGAGAAGGAGGGACGAAACAGCACGCGGCACAGCTCGTCCAGAATACCCCGCCCGAGGCTCGTCCAACCCTCTAGGGCAGGCGCCAGATGTCGAGCACGCCGGTCGTGAGATGGTCGTTCGCGTCGCCCTCAGGGAGGACGACGATGCCGTCGGTCACGATCGGCGAGTTCCAGTGGCCGCTACCCGCGGTGAGCGTCGTCACGAGCTGCCCCGTCGCGGGCTTGTAGACGTTCAGCCCGCCGTTCATGTTGTAGACGTAGAGGAGACCGCCGGCGATGACCGGGCTCGTGCCCGGAGTCTCGTTCCGCCAGACAGGCTGGAGACGGTTGTTGCGCAGCACCCACGCCTCGGTCGCTCCGAGGTCCGCCGCGATGAGCCACGTTCTGTTGCTGTGCCAGACCGCGGGGTCGGTGAAGAGCTCCGATTTCGAGGGCGTCGAAACGATCTGCAGCTCGTGCCCCCTGTGCGGAGCGGTGCCGCGCAGGCCTGCAAGCGAGAGGAGCCGGATCTTCATGTCCTTGCCTCCCTGGGCGATGAGGCTCGGGGTGAGGTAGACGGGCGAGGTGGAGCCGAGGTCGAGATCGCTGGTGTCGAGCCTCGCCGTGTCTGACGGTGTGTAGTTACCGATCATCTTGGCCGTCGGAGAGAGCTCGATCACGGAGTCTCCCCAGTACGTGTGCCCGTCCCACGGCCCGTTACTGGTCGCCACGAGAAGATCGCCGCTGCCGGGGAGGACGACGGCGCCTCCGCGCCCCCAGATCGCAGAGTCGCTCGCCGGGCACGACGACGGGACGATGAGCCGGGTGCGGTTCGAGCACAGCGAGTTCCAGACGTCGAGCAGGCGGCCGCCAGAGGAGATGATCGCCACGTGCCCCTGGTAGGGCGCCTGGTCGAAGAAGCCGCCTGTTGTCGCGATCACGTGCCCGTCCGCAAAGTTGAGCGACGACGAGAGCTTCTCGTGGTTCGCGAGCTTCGTGATCCAGACCCGCCAGGCCACGCTCCCAGTGGCGACGGACAGCTTCTGGATCCTGCCGTCGGGCGACGCGGCGTAGATCCACTTACGACTCGGGTCGGCGACCGGCGACGCCTCCGTGATCCGCGGGCCGCCCGCGAGGGTCGCGTAGCTGGGCGGCGTGAATTGCCACAGAATCGACCCCGTCTGCGCGTCGATCGCGAGCGTGATTCCGTACGACGTCGTGACGAAGAGCGCGTTGTGGGCGCTCCCGTCCACCTCGACGCCCTTGAGGTAGAGCGCCGACCCGTCGACCGTTCCCGGCAGCTGCACCTGCTGCCGTACGAGCGACCCGACGTTCGCCGCAGTGATCCCGGTCGCGTTCGGATCGTCGCCCGAGCGGTCAGCGTCGTAGCCGAAGCGCGTCCAGTCGGCGCCGGCGGTTGACGACACGCCCGCGGCGACGCCGCCGGCGCACCCGGCGGCGACGACCAGCGCGAGGACGATCGAGAGAGCTACCGACGAAGCAGGATGCGGCGAAGCTCGTCTTCCTTCCCCGGCTCGAGGATGGCGAGAACCTGGTCGCCCGCCTGGAGCACGGTCGAGCCGACGGCGATCTCGGCGCTGCCGTCGCGCATGACGGAGATGAGCCGCGAGCCCTCGGGAAACCCGAGCGTCTCGACACTCTTCCCGACGGACGGCGAGTCGCCGTCAATCTGCACCTCCACGATCTCGAGGTTCTCGCGGCGCAGCTCGAGGAGGTGGATCATGTCGTGCTCCGGCACCTCGTGCTGGACGAGAGAGATGATGTTCGACGTCGCGCAGACGGTTGGCGAGATGCCGAGAAGATCGAAGTGGGCCTGGTTACGAGGGTCGTTGACGCGGGCGATGACCTTCGGCACGCCGTACTTCTCCCGGGCGATCTGGCCGATGATCATGTTGTCCTCGTCGTCGCCGGTGAGGGCGAGGATGATGTCCGGCGGCCGCGCGATGCCGGCGCGCTCGAGCACGTACAGCTCGGTGGCGTCGCCGCGCTGCACCTGGTGCTCGAACTCGTCCTCGAGCGCTTCGTAGCGGTCGCGGCGCTGCTCGATGAGCGTCACCTCGTGGCCGAGCCGCAGGAGTGAGCGCGCGACGTTCGCCCCGACTTTGCCTCCGCCCGCGACGATGACGTACATCAGCTCGCCTCGGCGGTCGGGATCGCGCACGTCCGCACGGCGTCCATGAGGCCATCGATCGCGATGCGCGTCGGACAAATGACGTTCATCCCGCGCTCGGAGTAGAACTTCGCCCGCGCCGGATCAAGAATGCGTACGACGACGCAGCGCACGCCGAAGCGCTTCTGCGCGACCTCACCGATGACGATGTTTGTGTTGTCGCCGTTCGTGGCGACGATGACGGCGTCGGCTTCCTCGATCCCGCCCGCACGGAGGAGGTCGGCGTCGATTCCGTGCCCGACGATGAACGCCCCCGGCCAGCCCTCGCCGAGACGCGACAGGGCGTCCTCGTTCTCGTCGATCACCGTCACCTCCCAGCCCTCGCCCTCGAGCTCGAGGGCGATCGACGAGCCGACGCGGCCACAACCGATGACGAGTGCCTTGACGTCCATCGCGTCGGAGCGTAGCCCCTCAGCCGTCTTCGAGGACGCCCTGCGGAAACGCGACGACGAGCACTTCGGCCGGCGCTCGTCGCAGGACGTAGTCGACGGTCGGAGAGAAGAACCGCGACTGGCGGCGCCAGCGCGGCGACGAGCCGAGAACGATGAGGTCCGCCCCACCCTCCTGAGCCGCCCGAACGATCGCCTCGCCGATCGAGCGAGCGCGAATCGACCGGCCCTCGACCGTGATGCCGCGTGCCGATCCAAGCTCGGCCGCCCCGGCGAGAGACTCCGCGGCCCGCTCCTCCTGCTCCTGTAACTCGGCGTCGAGCGGCAGATCGAGGGGAACGCGGATCACGTGCAGTGCCTCGAGCGCAACGCCGCGCGCGGCCGCGAGCTTCGCCGCGGTCATGACCATCTCGTCGCCGATCGGGCCGAGCTTCATCGGCACGAGGATCTTCGTGAACTCCGCGTCAGGAGCCAACTCCCCGGTGCCTGCGAGCGGCCCGGTCGCGATGAGCACGCGACACGGCGCGGCACGCAGAAGCGGCAACAGCTCCTCCGGGAACGGGCGGCGGAAGCCGCGGCGCGACCGCACCGGCGCACCGACTACGAGAAGCTCCGCGCGATGCTCGGCCGCGACGCGGGCGAGGTCGTCGCCGATCATCCCGACCCGCGTTCTCGCGATCTCGCGGCGCAGGCTGACGCCGCTCGAGCCGACCACGGAGGCTGCTTCGTCGAGCCGGCGCTCGAGCTCCGCCGTCTCCGCGTCGAAGTGCGCGTCGAACGGAAGCTCGCGCGGGACTATGAGCGGTGCGACCACGACGATGCGTGCGCCGCGATCGGCGGCGAGTCGGGACGCGAGCGCGAGCGCGTGCTCGGTCTCCTCGAGCTCGAGCAGCGGCACAACGATGCTGCGGTAGGCAATCGAGCCGGTCCAGCGCGCGACCTTCCGCGCGCGACGCGGCACTGCTCTGGGGTCGGGGATCCGGATCCTCACCGGAGCAACTGATATGGCACGGAGGCGAGAATGACATGCCTCTCGAAGAGCAGGAGCCGCTTGATGTACAGGGCGCGCTGGTTGTGGAGCGCGCGGCGCCAGCCGCGCATGATCAGCTCAGGCATGAGGACGAGCACCGCGACGTCCGGGTCGGCCGTGATTCCACGGAGGTAGTGGAGAAGCGGCGCGCCGATGTCGCGGTAGGGCGCCTCATCCACGTGCAGCGGCAGGCGCGGCCCGTGGCGGGCCCACTCCGCACGCGCCTCGTGCGCATCCGCCGCGCTGAAGGCGAAGTTCACGGCGAGGGTGTCCTCGACGTTCAGGGTGCTCGCGTAGTTCACGGCGCGCATCGTCGCGGCGCTTACGCCCGAAACGAGCACGCGCGCGACGAGCCGGCTCGGGTACGTCCGCTTCGGGCCGCGAAGCACCGGAACGTCTGCGACGACGACACTCGGCTCCGACAAGAGCCGTAGCTTCAGCGCGAGCTCCCGCGGATTCTTGAACTGCTGGACGAGTGACGCGCGCTCGAACATCTCGGGGAGGATCACCGTCACGAAGTCCGACTCGCTGCGCGGCTGCCGCCACACGTGGTCGAGCACGCCCGTCGTCAGGCCCGGCTCCTCGAGGACGTCGAGGAGCGGCTCGCCGTCGTGGAGGTGGAACCACCGGGCGCGGATGCCTGGATCGGAGCCGCGGACCGGGACGTGGATGGCGCGGTAGCCCTCGGGCGAGATCTTCTCGGCGAGCCAGACCGCCGCCTCCGTCGCCTCGTCGAGGGTCTCGACGACGACGATCGACGAGTTGCGCGCGGCGGGCGCAGCCGCGACCGCGGCCGCTCCGGCGGAGAGTCGCCGTTGGACGCCGTCGTAGTGGCGCCGAACGCCGTAGAAGGCGAGCACCATCAGCGGGATCGCGACCGTCACGAGCCATGCTCCCTCGGCGAACTTCGTAAGGATCACGACAACGGCGACGATCCCGGTGGCGACGGCGCCGACGCCGTTGATCGGCGCGCGCCACCGCCAGCCGTCCCCGTGCGTGCGGAGCCAGTACCGCACCATCCCCGCCTGCGAGAGCGTGAACGCCGTGAACACGCCGACGACATAAAGGTGGATGAGGTTGTTGACGTTCGCGTGGTAGATCCAGATCAGGAGGGCCGCCGCGCCGGCGAGGACGACGACGCCGTTCGAGTAGACGAGCCGGTCGCCGAGGTTCGTGAACTGCCGGGCGATGAAGCGATCCTGGGCGAGGAGGGCCGAGAGCCGCGGGAAGCCCTGGAACGATGTGTTCGCCGCGAGGATGAGGACCGCGAACGTGAAGATCTGGACGACCCAGAAGAGGAACGACGTCGCATGGCCGGGCGGGAAGACGGCGCGGACTACCTGCGAGACGACGGAGTCGGTCATGCTCGGACGTGCGTGCGTCTCGACGGCGAGGTACGAGACACCGATGAACATCGTGATCGCCACGACACCGAGCACTCCGAGCGTGCGCGAGGCGTTTTTCGCCTGAGGGCGCTTGAACGCGCTGACGCCGTTTGCGATCGCCTCGACGCCGGTCAACGCGCTCGCGCCCGACGCGAACGCCTTGAGGACGAGGAAGAGACCGATCGCGGCCGTGCCCGGCGGAATCGCGTTCGGCGAGACGGCGTGCGGGCAGCCGGTCGTCGCGCACTTCCCCACGCCCACCCCGACGGCGATGAGCATCGAGACGATGAACATGTAGGTCGGCAAGGCGAACGCGAAGCCCGACTCCCGGACGCCACGGAGATTGATGAGCATGATCACGCCGACGGCCGCAAGCGAAAGTTCGGTGTTGTAGTGGCTGAGCGACGTGACGGCGGATGTGATCGCGAGGACACCGGAAGCAACCGACACGGCCACGGTCAGGACGTAGTCGACGAGAAGCGCGGCGCCAGCGACGAGGCTGGGCAGCGTCCCGAGATTTTCCCGCGCGACGACGTACGCCCCGCCCGACACCTCGTACGCGCGAACGGTCTGACGGTACGACGCGATCACGATCGCCATGAGCAGGGCTACGGCGATCGAGATCGGCAGCGCCAGGCGCATCGCGTGGAGCGAGACGGTGAGCAGCACGACCATCGCCGCCTCGGTCGCGTACGCGACGGAGGAGATCGCATCCGCGGCGAAGATCGGAAGCGCGAGCGGGATCGGCAGCAGCTCGTCTTCGAGCTGCTGCGTCGACATCGGGCGGCCGAGGACGTACCGCCGGACGGCCCGCTCCGGCTCGAGAGTCCCGTCTTTCCGCCCGGACGCGCCCACCCCGGGAACTTACTCGCGGCTGCGGAGTGCGCCGTGGTCTAGGCAGCGGCCGGGGCCGGCTCTGTGGAGGCCGGTGCCCGGGTGAGCGTTGTCACTCGGGCACCGGCACTCCGGAATTCCTAGCCGTGAATGCTGATGAGGATCGGGATGATGAGGATCGCGACGATGTTCGCGATCTTGATCATGGGGTTGATCGCTGGGCCGGCCGTGTCCTTGTACGGATCGCCGACCGTGTCACCCGTGACCGCGGCGGCGTGGGCCTCGGAGCCCTTCCCGCCGTACTCCCCGTCCTCGATGAGCTTCTTCGCGTTGTCCCACGCGCCGCCGCCGGCCGTCATTGCGATCGCGAGGAACAGACCGGTAACGATCGTCCCGATGAGGAGGCCGCCGAGCATCTGCGCGTTGATGACGCCGACGATGATCGGGATCGCGATCGGCACGAGCGCCGGCAGCATCATGCTGCGAATCGCCGACTTCGTGACGATGTCGATCGCCGGGCCGTACTCCGGCCGCTCGGTGCCCTCCATGATCCCCGGGTGCTCGCGGAACTGGCGGCGCACTTCCTCGACGACCTCGCCGCCGACGCGGCCGACGGCCTGCATCGCGAGCGACGCGAAGAGGAACGGCATGAGACCGCCGATCAAGAGACCGGCGATGACCCATGCGCTCGAGAGGTCGAACGTCAGGAAATGGAGCGGCGAGTTCATGCCCGCCTGGACGTGGAGCTCGTTCGCGTACGAGCCGAAGAGGACGAGCGCGGCGAGCGCGGCGGAGCCGATCGCGTAGCCCTTCGTCACCGCCTTCGTCGTGTTGCCGACGGCGTCGAGCGGATCGGTGATCGCGCGCACCTCGGGCGGCAGGTCGGCCATCTCGGCGATGCCGCCCGCGTTGTCGGTGACCGGGCCGTACGCGTCGAGCGCGACGATGAGGCCGGTCATGGAGAGCTGCGCCATGACGGCGACGCCGATCCCGAACAGGCCGGCGAGGTGGTTCGCGACGAGGATCCCGACTGCGATCACGATCACCGGCAGGGCGGTCGCCTGCATGCCCATGGCGAGGCCCTCGATGATGTTCGTCGCGTGGCCGGTCTGCGACGCCTTCGCAATCGCCTTGACCGGATTCCAGCGCGTGCCGGTGTAGTACTCGGTGATCCCGACGAGGAGCGCGGTGATCGCGAGACCGACGAGCGCCGCGCCGTAGAGATTTCCGAACGAGTAGCCGATGGTCGGGGACCTCAGCGCGTCGCCGATCGTCGTCGTCCCAGAGAACGCCTTCGTCACCGGAATGAAGATGACGGCCGAGATGAGCGTCGCAACGAGAACCGCCCGGTAGAGCGCGTTCATGATGTTCCCGCCGGCCTTCACGCGCGCGAACTGGACGCCGATGATCGAGGCGACGATCGAGACGCCCCCGATGCAGAGCGGGAAGAGCCACAGCTCCTTGCCGAGCGCGGCGTTGTTGACGCCGAGCAGCATCACCGCGACGGCGGTGACCGCGTACGTCTCGAACAGGTCGGCAGCCATGCCGGCGCAGTCGCCGACGTTGTCGCCGACGTTGTCCGCGATCACGGCCGGGTTGCGCGGGTCGTCCTCGGGGATGCCCGCCTCGATCTTCCCTACGAGGTCGGCTCCGACGTCCGCGGCCTTCGTGTAGATGCCGCCGCCGAGCCGGGCGAAGACGGAGATGAGCGAACCGCCGAAGGCGAGCCCGACGAGGTCGTTGACGGCCGAGTGCGGCGTGTGGCCGAGCCAGCCGGTGAGCACCCAGTAGTAGCCCGCGACGCCGAAGAGGCCGAGGCCGACGACGAGGAGACCCGTCACCGAGCCGGCGCGGAATGCGACGTTGAGCGCCTGCGGCAGGCCCTTGCGCGCCGCCTCCGCCGTCCGCACGTTCGAACGTACGGCGACGTTCATGCCGACGAACCCGGCGGCAGCCGAGAGGACGGCGCCGATCAGGAACCCGATCGCCGCGCCCCAGCCCAGCGGCGAGTGAGAGAAAATCTGGTGGTAGAACCCGAGCAGCAGGAACGGGACGATCGCGACCAGCGCGATGGTCCTGTACTGGCGGGTCAGGTACGCGGCAGCCCCCTCCTGGATGGCGCGCGCGATCTCCTGCATCCGCTCGTTACCCGCGGGCTGCTTCAGCAGCCAGAAGGTCAAGTAGACGCCATAGGCGACTGCCGCGCCCGCACATAGCAGCGCGAACAGCACGGCGTGTTGCATGAACCAACTCATCGAGGCTCCCTCCGAGGCGTTACGACGACGTCGTTACAAAGTCAGCGCCGAGACTGCTCGGCGCGGCCTGTTTGTATCAGATCCTCGAAGATTCCCCGCATAGAAACACCTTCCTCGTGGCGAGCGATCTGCCGCTCCGCGGCGTTTCGCTCGGGAATCGCGAGGAAATCGGCCGCGCCGAGCTCTTCCGCGACCGGCCGCACCCACTCGACGAGCTGCTCGAGCCGCGTGCGGGCCGGCACGGCCACGCCGCGGTCGAAGTCGAGCAACTCGCCGGACAGGCCGTACCGGATGGCGCGCCAGAAGTTCTCCTCGATCAGGCGGTGCGGTAGCTCCGGCAGCGACTCGCCCTCGTCGAGCGCACGCGCGATGCGCGCCGTGAGCGAGTACACGAGCGCGGCGAGCGACCGCGACTCCGCGACGTCGGGCTGTGCGTCGCAGATCCGGATCTCGACCGTCGGGAAGGCCAGGTGCGGCCGCACGCTCCACCAGATCTGCGTGTGCTCCGTGATCGAGCCTGTCTCGTAGAGGAAGCGCACGTAGCGCTCCCACTCATCCCAGCCGCCGAGTGCGTCGGGGACGCCGCAGCGCGGAAACATGCGCGTGAAGATCTGCGTGCGCGCCGAGTGGAGCCCGCTGTTGACGCCCTCGACGAACGGCGAGCTCGCCGAGAGCGCGAGCAGTTCCGGAAGGTAGGCGCGCAGTGCCGAGCAGACTCGGATCGCGCGGTCGGGGCCGTTGATCCCGACGTGGACGTGAAGGCCGAACGTGTTGTTGCGCCAGACGACGTAGCGGAGGAGCTCGTCGTTACGGCGGTAGTGCGGCGTGTCGATGATCCGCTGCTCCTGCCACGGGCTCCACGGATGGGTCCCGGCGGCGGAGAGGCCGATTCCGAGCGGATCGGCGAGGGCGCGGAGCTGGTCACGGCGCTCACCGATGAGCGCGGCGGCTTCGGCGAACGTCTCGCAGCGGCCCGTGCGCACCTCGACCTCGGAGGCGATCAGTTCCCCGACGAGATGGCCGTCGAGCTCGGTGCCCGGCGCCGCGGCCTGCAGTTCCTCGAACCGGTTCGTGAGGTCGAGCGTCTCGGGATCGAGGAGCGCGAACTCCTCCTCCACCGCAACTGTGAAATCGGGCACGGCTTCGAAGGACGCACGCGATTGCGCGAGCATCTCCTCGTACCCGAGCTTCTGCTCGTCGCCCACGCTGGAAGGTTAGTTACGAGGTTCGAGCAAACGCGATGCGACGACGCTCCAGCTCCATCGCTGCTCAACGGCACGGCGCGCGGCGAGGCCGAGCTCGGCGCGACGGGCCGGCGGCAGGGCGAGGACCTGGGCGATCCGCTCGCGTAACGCGTCAGCGTCCCCGGTGGGGAACGTCAAGTCCATCCCGGTCTCCTCGGCGATTCCGGCCGCGACCTCGGCAAGGCCGGAGTGCGCCGAGACGACCGGCAGCACGCCCGCAGCTGCAGCTTCGGCAGCGACCATTCCGAATGCCTCCGGAAAGATCGACGGAACGACCGCAACGTCGCAGATCGGCAAAAGATGGCGGAGGTGACGGTGCTCGAGCTGGCCGGTGAACAGTGTCCCTGCCGGCGCGAGCCGCTCGAGCTCCGCGCGGTAGTCGCCGAAGCCGACGACGACGGCGCGCGCGTCGAGCCCGTCGAGTGCCTCGAGCAGGACCTGCACGCCCTTGTTCTCGATGAGCTTTCCGAAGTAGAGGACGGTCGGCGAGTCCTCGGCGAAGAACTCCTCGAAGCTCACCGGCACGTCGTCCGCCTCCCGCACCAGCGCGGCGAGCGCCTCGTCGCGACGCGCCGGGCGAAACTCCTCGACATCGACGCCGGGCGGCACGATCTCGACACGCTCGGTGTGCCCGCAGATCTCGTCGAGCACGGCACGAATGTGCTCGGACCCGGCGTAGACGACATCCGCGCCGGCAAGCGTCTCGGTCCCCCACGCAGCGAGATCCGGACGGTCCCGCATCGCGTACTCGAGCTCAGAGCCGTGCGCCTTGACGCGGTACGGCATCCCGCTCGCGGCGCCGACGGGCGCTCCGAGGAGGACGTGATTCGCGAAGACGAGATCGGCCGGCCCGAGCTCGCGCAGCGCGGCCGCATTCGCTGCGACGTACGCGTCTCGCTGCCGGGGCGTGAAGTCTCCGAGCAGCCGCGCCTCGACTCCCTCGTAGTCGTCGAGAACGAACACCGGCAGCAGGCCGCCGGGCAGATCAGGCACGACAACCGGCGCGCCGCCGAGGTCGTACCGCTCCGGGTGCCGGTCCTGGCAGGCGACGGTCACGTCGTGCCCGGCCCGCATCCACTCGCGCGCGATCGACCGGGTATAGACGTTCGACCCGGTGCCGGCGAGCAAGTACCCATGCCAGAGGAGCACCCTCACGCGGCGGAGGCTATGCCAGGCGGCGGCGAGCCAGCTGCGCAAGCGGCAGGAGGAGACCCACACCAACGCCAACGGCGACGGCCCACGTCACCAAGGGATCGCGGTGGATAGATCCGTGCGCCAGGTACACGATCTCGCTCTGAAGGGCCGCCAGGAAACCGCCGAGGGCCAACACCGCGAGCCGCGGCGCGCGGCCACCGAACGCGATCGCGAGCACGACGATCGCTGCCAGCGGCCCGAGCAGGAAGAAGAAACTCCCCGGGATCTCGCGCGAGAGCACGACGAGCGGGACGGCGGCAAGGAGCACTAGCGCTGAGCTCGTGAGCGGCAGCCGGCGCAGAGGAGCCGCAGCGGTGGCAAGAGCCAGCACGATCGCCGCTGGAAGCCAATGCCTACCGACGGGGAAGGCGAGCTGCTGGCCGTACGTAAAGACCGCCAGATGGCCACTGAACCAGTCCGTCCCGTTCACGAGGAAAAGCGCGTCATAGGCGACGAGGCCAAGGTTCGCCATCGCCGCGCCGGCCGCGAGGAGCCGGTTGCCAAGCGCCAGGCCAAGGACGACAGCGGCCGCCGCAGCCACGAAGGCAATCCACCACCAGTCCACGGCGAATGGCTGCATCGGGGTACACGCCGATATCGCCGCGCATGAGTGGAAGACCGGCAGAGGCTGGGCAGCCAAGATCACTCCTGCTACTGCCACGGCAAGGTTGACGACGGCGAGAACGCCCGCGAGAAGCCGGACGCCGTCCTGCAAGGAACGCTCCGACTCGCTCCGCAGTCGCTGCCACATCCCGGCGCCGACCAGGGAGAGCGCTTCACGCAGCGCGCGCAAGGTCGAACCGCGCGACGCGAGGACGGCCGTGTCGACGACCTCGTCGCTGTGGCGCGCGCGATGACCGGCCGGGAACGCGCGGCAGGAAAGCTTCAGCAGCCGGCGCATCACGTCGCCGCCTTCGCAACCCGCGCTTCGACTACATGCGCCGCGCGCCGCATCCGGCCCGCCTCGGCGGCGAGCGCGGCGTGTCCTTCGTGCGTCAGTGTGTACGAGCGCCGGACGCGGCCCTCGACCTTCTCCTCCTCGCCGGCTTGGACGAGGCCTGACTCGACGAGGCGGTCGAGCGCGCCGAAGAGCGTGCCGGTGCTGAGTCGCACCTCTCCGCCGGAGAGATCGCTCGCGCGTTTGATGATCGCGTACCCGTGGAGCGGCCCGTCGAGCAGCGCCGCGAGGACGAAGTACGTCGACCGCCGAATCTCCATGTCGCGGACTATATGTCGTCCAACGACATGTCGTCAAGCGCTACGTCAGGTGACACACTTCCCCGAGGGTCGACATGTATTGGTTGTGAGAGGAAACTTGGCCAGGGCTTCCGACGCAGAGCTGCTTCGCGCGGGAACGCGTGACGCGTTCGCGGAGGTCTACGACCGGCACGTCGGGGCGATCTTCGCGTGGGCGCGAACGAGGCATCGAGAGCAGGCCCTCGATCTGACCGCCGAAGTGTTCGCACGAGCGTGGCTCCACCGAAGGCGATTCCGCGACCAGGAGCAAGGTTCCGCACTGCCGTGGCTGTTCGGGATCGCCCAGAACGTCCTTCGCGAGTCCCGGCGTCGGGAGGGCGTAGAGGACAGCGCGCGCCGTCGCCTCGGTCTCCCTCGCCTCGTCGCCCCTGACGGCGAGCTCGACGCGGTACACGAGCGCTCCACGCTGTCAATTGACGCGCGCCGCGAGCTCGCGTCGCTGCCGCAAGCAGATCGTGACCTCCTGCGGTTGCGGGTGATCGAAGAGCGCCCCTACCGCGAAATCGCGGGGCGACTCGGCTGCACGGCTCAGGCGGCGCGACTCCGCGTCTCACGACTACTCCGCCAACTCCAGTACACGCTGGGAGGACAACACCCATGAACGACTTGCCCGCCGACCTCGATGTACTTCGCAACCAGCTGCTCGACGCGATCGACCACGACCTTGCGCATCGCGCCCCGCGCATCTCGACTCGCCTCGCCCTTCCATCCATCGCGCTCGGCGCTGTGGCGATCGCGCTCGGCCTCACCCTCACTGCGTCCTCGCCGCCGAGTGCGTACGCGTCCGCCAAGAAGGCACTCACTGCGACGGCCGCAACGATCTCCGGGACGATCACCGGCAGCGTTAGCCATGACGGTTCGTCCTACACGCTCGAAACGACAAAGTGGAATGGCGACTCGATCTCGGTGACCGCCGGCGACAAGAGCGCCCTCCGCCCCGCGCAGGCGATCGAGCTCGTGGAGGGCGACGCCTACGTCGAACAGCCGGACGGGACGTGGCTGCAGTATGCGAGCGAGTCGGGTGTCGGACCGAAGATCGGCCCGATGTTCGAACTCGCCCACAACGACGTCGCGGGCACCACGGCGGATCAGATCCTCTCGATCGCGACCGGACTGACGGAGACGTCCCAGGCAGACGGCACCACCGTCTACAACGGGACGATTCCGCCGGTCGCAACGGATCCCGGAATCCCGGCGACGGACGACGCGATCCTCCGCATCATCGGCAATCTGCGCGCGGGTGCCAACGGGCCGGGGTTCCACGACGGGCTCCAGTTCCAGATGACCGCCGGCCCCGATGGCCTGGTTCGCCAGATCAGCCTGACCTACACGCAGCTTGACTCCGGCTCGGCGGCGACCGACGGGGCTTACACCTGGTCGATCGACTACGGCCAGCTCGGCACCACGCCGGAAATCGCACCGCCCGCCACGTCAACTCCGACTCCCGCCATCACGTGGTCTCAGCCGCCGGCATGCACGGCAGCCTGCGGTGGCTGACCTCAGGTCAGGTGGAAGTACAGCGCGTACAGCAGCTCGACGGCGGGGTTCGACGTATGGACGGTCACGTCCGACGGCGTCTCGAGCAGCGCCTCGGAGTAGTTGAAGACGATCTTCACCCCGGCCTTCACGAGATCGTCGGCCGCCCGCTGCGCGGAATCCGCCGGTACCGCGAGGACACCGACGACGACGTTGTGCTCGCGCACGAGGTCGCCGAGCCGCTCGTACGGCTCGACCGAGACGCGGCCGATCGGCTGCCCGACCTTCCCCGGATCCGTGTCGACGACGGCGGCGATGTTGATCCCGTGCTCGTCGAAGATCGAGGACGACGCGATCGCCTGGCCAAGCCGCCCCGCCCCGACTAGCGCGACGTTGTGCTGGCCCTGCGTGCGCAGGATCTTGCGGATTACGTCGAGCAGCGACTCGATCGGGTAGCCGACACCGCGCTTGCCAAACTTCCCGAACGCCGAAAGGTCGCGCCGGATCTGCGTCGCGTTGATGTTCGTGTACTCCGCGATCTCCTGCGAAGAGATGCGGGTCTTCCCCATCTTCCGCGCCTGGGTAAGCACCTGCAGATATCGGGAGAGGCGTGCCGCGACCCCCACGTTCAAACGATCCGCCACCCAACCGTTCTAGCAGGAGGTTCTAGGAAGTCGCGTCGAGAACCGCGCGCCGCAACGCATCGGGGTGGACGTGATAGACGAACCGCCGCTCTCCCCCGACATCGACGACGGGAATCCATGCGCGGTACTCGGCCTCGAGCTCGGGCACGCCGTCGATCGCCACCTCGCGCAGTTCGAAGCCGAGCTCGTCGCGCGCCTTGAACACGACGCGGCGGGCTGCCTCGCAGAGATGACAGCCCGCCGCGCTGTAGAGCGTGACCTCGGGGAGGTCTACGGGTAGATGCCCCGCGTGACCGTCGCCTCCGCGACCCGCTGGACAGCGAGCCCGTAGGCAGCGACGCGCATCGGCAGGTTCCGCTTCTGGGAGACCTCCCAGGTCTCGTCGAACGCGCGGCTCATGATGTCGTTGAGCTTCGCGTTCACCTCGACCTCCTTCCAGAAGTACTCCTGGAGGCCCTGCACCCATTCGAAGTACGAGACGACGACGCCGCCCGCGTTCGCGAGGACGTCCGGGAGGACGAGGATGCCCTTTGCCTCGAGGATCGTGTCGGCTGCCGGCGTGACCGGGCCGTTCGCACCCTCGCAGATGATGGACGCCTTGATCCTGTCGGCGTTCTCCTCCGTAATGACCTGCTCGAGCGCACACGGAGCGAGGACGTCGCAGTCGAGCTCGAGGAGCTCGGCGTCGGTGATCACCTCGGCGTCCTTGACGCCCTTGAGCGAGCCGGTCTCGCGCTTGTGCGCGAATGCGGCCGGGATGTCGATCCCCTTGGGGTTGTAGAGCGCGGTCGTCGAGTCGGAGATACCGATGACGATCGAGCCCTCCTGGTGGAGGAACTGCGCGAGGTAGCTGCCGACGTTGCCGAAGCCTTGCACGACGACTTTCATGCCGGCGAGCGACTTGTCGAGCTTCGCGACGGCGTCACGCAGCACGAACAGCGCGCCGCGGGAGGTGGCCTCCTCACGTCCGAGCGAGCCGCCGATCACGAGCGGCTTGCCGGTCACGACGCCGAGGACCGAATGGCCCTTGTTCATCGAGAACGTGTCGAAGATCCACGCCATCGTCGTGCCGTCAGTGCCGACGTCGGGCGCGGGAATGTCCTTCTCCGGGCCGATCTCGTTGATGATCTCGCTCGTGAAGCGGCGGGTCATCCGCTCGAGTTCGCCGCGCGACATCTTCTTCGGATCGCAGGCGATGCCGCCCTTCGCTCCGCCGAATGGGATGCCCATGAGCGCGCACTTCCACGTCATCCACATCGCGAGCGCCCGCACCTCGTCGAGGACGACGTCGGGGTGGTACCGAATGCCGCCTTTCGACGGGCCGCGGGCGATGTTGTGGGTGACGCGATAACCGATGAAGACCTGCGTCGAGCCGTCATCCATCGTGACGGGGATCGAGACCTCGATCGCCTTCTTGCAGCGGCCCAGGACCGAAACGAGGCCCGGGTCGATCCCGAAGGTGCCGGCGACTCGGTCGAGCTGCTCGCGAGCCAGCTCGAACGGGTTTTCGCGCAGGTGGGTCGTTTCTAGTGCACTCAAGGTCTGCTCCTTTTCTCGTGCAAACCAGGGGAAACTGCCCTGCGCGGCGAGCTTAGCGCGATGCGTACGCGTCGAGGCAGAGGTACCGCGGGTACGGAGTCGGCTCGACATAGCGCGCCGCGGACGCAATCATCGCGGCGTTGTCGGTGCAGAGCGCGAGCGGTGCCGCCGCGGCGTCGGGAAGCGCGGCGCGCAGTTCGGAGTTTGCCGCGACGCCACCGACGATCGCGAGCCGCTCCCGGCCGGCCCGCTCCGCCGCCGCACGCACGCGCGCGACGAGCGCGCGGACGATGGCGCGCTGGTACGAGGCGGCGAGATCAGCGCGGCAGGCTTCGAGGTCCGCCTCGTCGAGGCCACGCACCGCGTAGAGCAGCGCTGTCTTGAGGCCGGAGAACGAGAAGTCGAGACCGTCGACGCGCGCGACCGGGAAGTCGTACGCGTCGGGATCGCCGTCGCGCGCGAGGCGGTCGATCTCCCGGCCGCCGGGATAGCCGAGCCCGAGGAGCCGCGCGCCCTTGTCGAACGCCTCGCCTGCGGCGTCGTCGCGCGTCGTACCGAGCACCTCTGAAGAGGTGTGCGACCGGACGTCGACGAGGAGCGTGTGACCGCCGCTCGCGAGGAGGCAGAGGAACGGCGGCTCGAGCGGCTCCGGGCCAAGGTAGAGCGAGGCGATGTGCCCGTCGAGGTGGTCGACGGCGACCAGCGGCAGCCGTCGCGACCACGCGATTGCTTTCGCGGCGGAAAGCCCGACGAGCAACGCGCCGATCAACCCCGGCCCCTGCGTAACGGCGACGCGATCGACGTCGTCCAGCGTCGCGCCCGCCTCTGCGAGCGCCTCGCGGATCACCGGTGTCACGAGCTCGAGGTGGCGCCGCGACGCGACTTCCGGGACGACGCCGCCGTAGCGCGCGTGGAGATCCGCCTGCGAGGAGACGACGTTCGCGCGGATCTCCCCTCCCTCCGTGACGAGCGCCGCAGCCGTCTCGTCACAACTCGTCTCGATCCCGAGGATCACGCGGCGCGACACACTCTCGTGGCACGGTGGCAGCCACGTACGTGAGTGTCACGACTCCGCAACGTGGTCCTTCCACATGATGAGCGCGTCCTCGCGGTTGTCGGTGTAGTAGCCGCGACGAAGGCCGCGCGACGTGAAACCAAGCCGCTCGTACAGAGCGATTGCCGTCTCGTTCGAGACGCGCACCTCGAGCGTGTAGCCGCGGCGCGCGTCGTCGGCGGTCAGCTCAAAGAGGCGCTCGAGAAGCATCGTCGCGACGCCGCGCCCGCGGTGAGGCGGGTCGACGGCCACGTTCATCACGTGCCACGCGTCGACGTAGCGGGAGACGATGAGGTAGCCGACGAGCGCGCCGTCCTCTCCGTCCGCCTCGAACGCGCCGAGGCAGATCGAGGTCGGCTTCGAGAGCTCGCCCGCGAACATCGAGCGCGACCACGGTGTCGGGTACGCGCGGCGCTCGATCTCGTCGATCTCCTCGAGGTGGTCGAGCACGAGGCGGCGGAGCTCGACGGTGGTCATGCGTCGACGTCCGGGACGCGGAGGTAGAGCGGCTCGATCTCGTCGACGGCGCCGGCCTCACCGGCTAGCGCAGCGTGGAAGCGGGCGCGCGGCAGGTGGCGCTCGTCGTCGTCGGGTGGGACGACGGCGCCCCGTCCCTCGAGCAGCGCGCGGTACCGGATCGCGCCGTCACCGACGCAGATGGTTTCCGGCTCGACTTCAAGATCCTCCGGGAGCAGGACCGCCGGCTCGCCGTCGAGCAGCGCGAAGATCTCTCGCCGCTTCGCATCGATCACCGGCACGGCCCCAGGAGCGCCTGCTGCGAGCGCGTCCAGCGTCGAGACCCCGGCGCCCTCGACGCCGAGCGAGAGGGCGAGCCCGCGTGCCGCGGCGAGCCCGATGCGGACTCCGGTAAAGCTCCCCGGCCCGATCCCGACGGCGAGGCGACCGATCTCGGACGGGTGCGAGCCCGCTTGCCGGAGTAGCGCGTCGACGTCCTCGAGCAGGGTCTGGGCGCGCGACGCACGCTCGCCCAAGACTTCGTTTCCGTCGACGAGAGCGCTCGTCGCGACCCCCGTTGCAGTGTCGAAAGCCAGCGTCAGCATTCCGAGATCTCCACCGCCCTGCCGCCCTCAGCATGCCGCAAACGCACCGCATACCGGGGCGGAGGCAGAACGCCCGCTCCCGCCTCCGGCCACTCGACGAAGACGATCGCGTCGTCGAAGTACGGCTCGAGGTCGCCCCACTCCGCGGCGGAGAAGCCCTCGAAGCGGTAGAGGTCGAGGTGCGAGACCTCGACGGCGGCGCCGTGGTAGCGGTGTCCGATCGTGTACGTCGGGCTCGTGACGTTCTCGCGCACCCCGAGCGCCGCGCAGGCGCCGCGCACGAACGTCGTCTTGCCGGAGCCGAGCTCGCCGGAGACGGTCACGACGTCGCCGGGCGCCAGCCGCGCCGCGAGCTCGGCCGCGAGCGCCTCGGTCTCCTCCGGTGTGTAGGTCGCCGTCTCCACGCGTACGATCGAACCATGCCTGCATACGTAATCGTCGAGACAAACGTCACCGACCCCGACCGATACGAGCGCTACAAGGAAGCAGCCCCGCCGGCGATCGCGGCGTACGGGGGCCGCTACCTCGCGCGCGGCGGCGAGAAGGCCGTGTTCGAGGGCGACTGGGATCCCGTCCGCGTCGTGATCCTCGAGTTCCCCGACCTCGAGACGGCAAAGCGCTGGTATGCGTCGGAGGAGTACGGCGAAGCGCGGAAGGTGCGCGAAGGCGCGGCCAAGCTCCACATGGTCGCGGTCGAAGGGATCCAAGCGACCTCCGAATGAAGCTCGAGGCCCTTCTCTTTGCAACCACCGCAAGCGCCGACGGTTGGTTGCTTGCGGTCGAAGGCGGTGGCTGGGAGCACATCAAGTACGACTTCTTGCCAGGAACCGCCGCCGGATACGTCGCAGGAATGCTCACGCTTGACGACGCCGAATTGGGCGAGCTAACCGAGGTAGCGGTGGAAGTCTTCGACGACTCGGGCCAGGTCGAAGAATTCCGCGCCTCGATGATCGCGAACGGCAACCGGCCAAACACCGTCGAGGGAGCGCCCGTCAGGGTTCCGTTCGCCGTTCCCTTCATGACCGTCGTGAGAGGGCCAACCGTGATGAAGGCCCGCCTCCTGCTCGGGGATGAGGAGTTGGGCCTCATTGCCTGCTCCGTGCAGACAACGACGCCCGACACGATCCCAGACGAATTCGGGGAATAGCGGCCAGCGCCGTAGACCGCTTCAGAAGAGACCGAGCTGCTCGGCCGGAGCGGCGACAGCCGGTTCCGAAACGAGTTCGACGACCGGTGTCGCCGTGCTCGTCTCCGCGCCGAGGATCGCCGGGAGCCGCGCGAAATCGGCTTCGAGCACCTTGAGCATCGCCGGCGTGTAGAGCGCGGCGGCCGGATGGTAGAGCGGATAGAGGACGACGCTGCGGCCCGCGATCGTCAGCTCCTGCTCCTGGCCGTGGACGCGCGTGATGCCGAGCGGGCGACCCGAGAGGAGCTTCGTCGCGAAGTTGCCGAGTGTCGCGATCACCTTCGGTTCGATCAGCTCGATCTGGCGGAAGAGGTGCGGCTCGCACGACTCGATCTCGTCGGCCTGCGGGTCGCGGTTCCCCGGAGGGCGGCATTTCAAGACGTTCGCGGTGTAGACGTCGTCCCGCTCGAGGCCGACTCCTGCGAGCAACCCGTCGAGGAGCTTGCCGGCCTGGCCGACGAACGGGATGCCCTGCTTGTCCTCGTGGAAGCCCGGCGCCTCGCCGACGAACATGAGGTCGGCGTGCGGATTGCCGGCGCCGAAGACGACCTGCGTCCGTCCCTCCGCGAGCCGGCAGCGCGTGCACGCAGCCGTGGCCGTCGCATAAGCCCGGAGCACGTCTAGCGACTCGACAGGCACAGCACTCATGGACGGCGAGTCTACGACGCGCGGCCGACGGACACGATGCGCGCGCTCCAGCGGCCGCGCGGCGCCTCGACCTCGATCGTGTCGCCCGGCTTCTTGCCGAGCAGCGCCTGGCCGACGGGCGAGTCGGGCGAGACGCCGCCGACGCTCGTGATCTCGACCTCCATCGTCATGCCGTCGTCGCGCTCGAGCTCGACCTTGGAGCCGACGGTGACGACACCGCTCTTCGCCGCCTCCGTCTCGTCGACGATCGTCGCGTTCTGCAGGCGATGCTTGAGGACGCGGATCCGAGCCTCCATCATCCCCTGTTCGTTCTTCGCAGCGTGGTACTCGAAGTTCTCGGAGAGGTCGCCGTGGCCCCGCGCGGTCGCAATCGCCTCGATGATTGCCGTGCGCTTCGGCCCCTCGAGCTCCTCGAGCTCAGCCTGGAGCTGCGCATGCGCCGCCGGGGTCAGGACTTCGCCGTCGTCGGCCACGAGCTAGTGCTCCGCCCGGTGACAGACTCGCGCGCTCGGCGAGCGAAAAGCAAGCGACGAGGGAAGCGAGGAGTCGCGCAGCTTTACAGCCGCCGAGGGCGCCCAGGCTGTCGTCGGGTGGAGCACTTCAATGGCCGCAGCCGCAGGAGCCTCCGCAGCAACCGCCGCCGCCCCCGCCACCGCTCGCGACCTTCGTCACGCCATGAACGGCGAAGGAGGAGAACTGCTTCGAGACGTTCGTCGCAGCGCAGTCCGGGCACCGAACCTGCTCGCTGCCGCGGACGAGCTCCTCGAAGTGCGACTCGCACTCCATGCAGACGTATTCGTAGATCGGCATCGCTCAGATGTTAGAGGCTTGCCGCGTCGCGGGCGCTCATGGCTCGTAGACGCCCGAGCGAGAGCCCCTCGCGGAGGAGGCAGACGATCCCGAACGTGTAGCCGACCGAGGACTCGATCGCCTGCAGCGCGATCCCGTACGCGATCGCGAGCGAGGTGGGGACGCCGTAGGCGACGAGCGGGATCGCGATCGCCGCCTGCAGGACGCCCAGATTCCCGGGCCAGAGCGGGAGGACGAGCGCGACGTTCATCACCGCAAGCACCGCAGCGGCCGCAATGACCGGCAGGTGGATGTCGAAGGCGATGAGGCCGGACCACACGGCGCCGAGCTGCAGCCCCCATGCGAGGGTCTGCCAGCCGGCCGAGATCAGCGACGGAATCGGCCGCCGCAGGATGCCCAGTCCTTCCCGAAGGCGCGCAAGGAGCGCGCCGAAGCGGCTCTTCACCTCGACTCCTCCCTGCTCGTGTCTTCTCGCGAGGGCGACTCCGACCGCGACGAAGGCGACGCCTGCACCGGCCACGGCCCACAGCGCTGTCCGAGCCGCCGGCTGGATATGCGCGTCGATCAGCACCCAGAGAATCAGCGCGATGGACGGAAACACCTCGAGGATCCGATGCGCGAGGACGCTCCCGATCATCGCCGGCCACAACCCCGGCCGGTCGCGCTCGGGCATCCGACGCATCAGGACGCCGATGCGGGCCACCTCCCCCACCCGGCCGGGCAGGACGCCGTTGGCGAAGATCCCGACGAAGAACGCGGAGACGACGTCGATGAGGCGTGGATGCGGCGGAGGCACGGCCTCCTTGATCACGTTGTCCCACGACATCGCCCGCGCGAGCGCGGAGACGAAATTGAGCACGACCGCGACCGCAGCCCAACCCCAGCTCATGCGCGCGAGGTCATGCCCAACCTCGCGCCAGTTCGGGCCATGAAAAGCGAGGAGCACGATGACACCCGCTCCGGCGACTGCGATGAGCCCGGCGTGGACCAGGCTCGATTTGCGAAGCCCCACTAGCTAGCGCTGCAGTTCGTCTGCTTCCCGTCGACGATCTGCCCGACGAAGCTCCCGGGCGTCCGAGGCACGGTGAGCGAGAACGGCTCGGGCCGCGCGAGGTAGAGAATCGTCATCTGGTCCGGCCCGCGCGCGACGCAACCCGCGCCCTTGAGGTGCCAGTACGGGTTGTAGTGCTCGCGGAGGAGATACGGCCCGGCGCTGAAGACGCGACCACTCGTCACGGTGTGACCGAAGGCCGTCACGACCGGGGCGGCTCCCGTCACGAGCGGAGCCGCATGCGGCACCTCATCAGTGAGCGAGTTCTTGCTCACGACGAACGACGGGACGAACGGGTGGCCGAGGCCCGTCAGGAGCGGAGTCGCATGTGGCAGCTCGTAGACGAGCCAATTCTTGCTACGGAAGACGAGCGTCAATCCCGTGGCAGGCGAGCGGACGATCCTCGCCTCGCGCGGGCCGCCGTCCCAGTCGAGGGGCGCTCTGCGGGCGAGCAGGACGTAACGAACGGCGTTCTGGCGGAGCCACACGACGTACGTGCGCGGGTCGAGTGCCTTTGAGTAGAGGATCGGATTGTCGACCTCGTCGATCTGGCGGTACCAGCCGCGGACCAGCGGGATGCCGGCCTTCGGGATCCAGTCGGCTTCCCAGTGCTCGGCGGTCGGCACGACCTCGACGCGGTAGCCGGGTTGGTTGTGCGCGCGGAGATAGTCGATCGCCGGCGCCCAGTAGGTCGCATGCTGCGTCTGATTGTCGAGCCGCGACGGGATGAGGAGGAAGTACGGCACGAGGTTGTACGTGAACGCGCACGCGAGGGCGAGCACGATGAGCCGCCGCGGGCGGAAGCCCGCAAGGCTCGCGGTGAGCAGCATCACGGGGAAGACGAACGCGCCGAGTCGCGTCCAGTTGTCGCCGAGCGGCGACGGGAGGACATAGAAGAGCACGCTGCCAAGGCCCCAAAGCGCGAAGAACGCCGTCAACGGAGCGGCGGCGCGCGCGCGCCGGGCGACGAGAACGCCGAGCACGCTGACGACCATCACGCCGAGGAAGTCGATCCAGTGGAACGGATAGACGCCCTCGTTCGTCCGGAAGACGATGAGCGCGGCTCCCTCTACCCCGGCGGCGACGGCCAGACCGGCGGCGAACCAGATCCGGCGGCTCGAGACACCACGACGGACTGCGGCGTACGACACGACGATGAGGCAGAGGAACGCAAAAGCAAGCGGGCTGAACCCGACGGTGAGGATCGCGGGGATGATCGCCAGGCGGTGGCGGCGCAGTTGGAGGAGCTTCAGCGTGGCGAGCATCGCCGTGAAGCCGAGGGAGTACGCGTAGAGACCCGTGAACATCGGCGCCGCGGCGAGGACGCCGAAGACGCGCGCCGGCCAGAGAGCGGCGGGTCCCCATTCCCGCATCGCGATCGACGCGAAGAGGACGGTCGATGCGACCGCGGCGGCGAACACGAGCGGGAGGTTCCCGACCACCACCGTCGGCAGGTAGTAGAGGAGGCTGTACGACGTGAGCGGGTACCAGCCCGCGTACGAGAAGTTGTCCCAGACGAAGATCCCGTGCCGGACGAGCCACGTCCGGTACAGGTGCACACCGGCGTCGCCCGGCCCCGGGCCGACCACGACGACGAGCGCGCCGATGATCGCCGTGAGTGCGGCCCCGATGAGGAGCTCGCGACGGCGCCTGGGGCGCGGAAGGTCGAAGGCGGTGGCGGCTGCTGCGCTCACGTTCCGCAAACATTGTGGCAGCTCGGGCGGGGGATGACGTGTGCGATGCCGGAGCGGAGGTAGACTTGCGGTGCCCGGCATCCGCATCGGAGCTGGAGCTTCGGATCGTGATCGAGAGCGTTCATGTCATCGGTTCCGGCAGAGTCGGCTCCGCCGTCAGCGCCCGCCTGGGCGAACGCGGCATCGCGGTTGACCGCGACGAGCCCGACGTCGTGCTCCTCTGCGTTCCGGATGGCGCCATCGCGGAGGTGGCGGCAGGTGTTGGCCAAGGCCCGTGGATAGGACATGTCTCAGGGGCTACTCCGCTCGGGGCGCTCGCGCCGCATACGCGCCGCTTCTCGCTCCACCCGCTCCAGACGTTCGATCGGAGCGGCGATCCGGCCGAGCTCGATGGCGCGTGGGGCGCAGTGACCGGAGAGAGCGACGAGGCGCTCGCGGTCGCGCGCGAGCTGGCGGAGCTCCTCGGCCTGCGGCCGTTCGAGCTCGCCGAGAGCGACCGGACGCTCTACCACGCGGGTGCGGTGTTCGCGTCGAATTACCTCGTAACGCTCCAGCGCGCCGCGGTGCGGCTCGGCGTTCCGGCCGAGGGTCTCGTCCCACTCATGACGCGGACGATCAAGAACGGCTTCGAGCTGACGGGGCCGATCGCGCGGAGCGACTGGGCGACAGTCGAAGCGCACCGCGCGGCGATCCACGCAGCACATCCCGAGCTCGAGCCTGTCTACGACGCGCTCGCCGGCGCGACGGTGGCGCTCGCATGAAGGTTGCGCGCACGATTGCCGAGCTGGAGACGGCGCCGGGCACCGGCCTTGTCCCGACGATGGGCTCGCTGCACGCAGGCCACCGCGCGCTGCTCGCCGCTGCGCGGCGCGAAAACGAGCGCGTCGTGATGTCGCTCTTCGTCAACCCGGCCCAGTTCGACGACGCGTCGGACCTCGCCGCGTACCCGCGCGACGAAGCGCACGACCTCTCGATTGCGGAGGAGGAAGGTGTCGATGTCGTCTTCGCGCCGGATGCCGGCGAGCTGTACCCGGACGGCTTCGCGACGTGGATCGAGCCGGAGCGGACCGGAGCCGAGGGCGAGGCTCGCGCCGGGCACTTCCGCGGCGTCGCGACCGTCTGCCTCAAGCTCTTCAACATCGTCCGCCCCGAGCGCGCGTACTTCGGCCAGAAGGACGCGCAGCAGGTCGCCGTGATCCGCCGGCTCGTCCGCGACCTCAACGTCCCTCTCGAGATCCGCGTCGTGCCCATCGTGCGTGACGACGACGGCCTCGCGCTCTCGTCCCGCAACGTCCATCTCTCTGCGGAGGAGCGGGAGCGCGCGCTCGGCCTCTCGCGCGCCCTGCACGGAGCCATCGAAACAGACGATCCCGTCGCCGCCGCGCGCGCCGCGCTCAACGGCCTCGCCTCCGACTACGTCGAGATCGTCGACCTCGACGGAGCCACCGTCCTCGCGGCAGCAGTCCGCGTCGGCTCCACCCGCTTGATCGACAACGTCCTCGTGGAAGGAGACCTCCAATGAACGTAGGCTCGACGGAGTTCATCAAAGAGCGGAGGCACCGGCTTTGCCGGTGCCGGGAGCGGGAAGCGTGAGCATCCCCGCCGGAAAGCTGCCGCTGCCCGAGCTCGCCGCGATGAAGCGGCGGGGCGACAAGATCGTGATGGTCACTGCCTACGACGCGCCCGGCGCGCGCTTCGCCGAAGACGCCGGCATCGACATGATCCTCGTCGGCGATACGGCAGCGATGGTCGTTCTCGGCCACGCCGGCACGACCCCCGTCACGGTCGACGAGATGCTCTTTCTCACGCGTACCGTCTCGCGCCAGGTGCACCGGCCCATCGTCGTCGGCGACCTGCCCTTCGGCTCGTACGAGGCATCGGACGAGGACGCCGTCCGCACCGCCGTGCGCTTCGTGAAGGAAGGCGGCGCGGACGTCGTCAAGCTCGAGGGCGCCGGCCCGATGGTCTCCCGCGCACGCGCCATCGTGAATGCCGGGATCGCGGTGATGGGCCACGTCGGCCTGACACCGCAGTCGGCGACGATGCTCGGCGGCTTCAAGACGCAAGGCCGCACCGCGGAGGCGGCGCAGCGGATCGTCGACGGCGCGAAGGAGCTCGAGGACGCGGGTTGTTGCTCGATCGTGCTCGAAGCGATGCCGTCAGCGGTCGCCGCGCGGATCACGGGCGAGCTGTCGATCCCGACGATCGGGATCGGCGCGGGCTCGGATTGCGACGGCCAGGTGCTCGTCTACCACGACCTGCTCGGCCTCACGGAGGGCCATCTCCCCCGCTTCGTCAAGCGGTACGCGAACCTCTCCGGCGAGATCCGCGACGCGCTCACGGCCTACGCGAGCGAGGTGCGCAGCGGTGCGTTCCCGGAGGAGCAGCACACGTACGCGATGTCGGAGGACGAGAAGGCCGCGTTCGAGCAGAGCTAGTGGTGCACGCGCGTGGCGATCACGATGATCGCCGGAAGTGAGGCCGCGAGCGCGACGGCGGCTGCGCTGCGCCCCCAGCTCCAGCCGTGGACGACGCGGACGCCGACGAGAAGCAGGAGCGCGCTCCAGCCGAACGCGGCGTAGTACAGCCCGCCGAAGAACCGGTCGCCCGGCCCCCAGTCGTTGCCGCCGGTGCGGAAAAGATCCTCCCCGTAGATCGCGATGCGCAACGGCCAGAGGGTGAATAGCGCGAGAGCGAGCGGCATCGAGGAGAGCGCGACGACGCTCCGCGCGCGTCGGTAGCTCCCGAGCCCGCCGAGCCGCCGGGCAGCACCGAAGAGCAGTCCGCCGCCGGCCCAGTAGACGGCCAGCGCGTAGAAAGCACCGCCGACGAACGCCCAAACGGGGATGAGCGAGACCGAGTCGGATGGGTCGTTGAGGAACGCGCGCGCGACCGGCGTCCCGAGCACGGCGCCGATCCCCGCGAGGCCGATCACTGCGGTCAATGCCTCCTGCCGCGTCTCGACCGCCTCTTCCGACTCGTCGCGCAGCGACGCGAACACGGCGCGTGGCGCCACGAGCACGGCCGGCGCGCGCAGCCACCAGTTCCGCTCGAGAGGTGAGGTGCGGGCGGCGTCGGTCGTCATGGGACCGGGTGGAGTGATGCGAACGAGACGAAGAGGAGAACGGCGCCGACCACCTGCACTGCGATCCACCCCGCGGAGACCCACGCCCATGTGCGGAGCTGCCGGCGCTTGACCGGATCGGGCTGGCCTCCCTGCAGGAGCAGCGCGGCGATGAGCGCGATGAGCGGGAAGAAGACCGTCGCCAGTGCGGCGCCGAGCACGCTCGCGCCGTCGTAGCCCGATCCTGCGGGGCGGTCGGTCACCTCCGTCACGCCGCAACCACCGCGCGAGCGGGAAGAACCTGGCGGAGGAAGCGTCCCGTGAAGCTGTCGTCGGCCCGCGCAATCTCCTCGGGAGTCCCGACCGCGATGAGCTCGCCGCCGGCTTCGCCGCCCTCCGGTCCGAGGTCGATCACCCAGTCGGCCTGTTTGATCACGTCGAGATTGTGCTCGATCACGAGCATCGTGTTGCCACCATCCACGAGCCGCTGCAGCGTCTCGAGGAGCTTTTCGATGTCGGCGAAGTGGAGGCCGGTCGTCGGCTCGTCGAGGATGTAGAGCGTCTTCCCCGTCGCGACCTTCGACAACTCCGACGCGAGCTTGACGCGTTGCGCCTCGCCGCCAGAAAGCGTCGTCGCCGGTTGGCCGAGCTTGATGTAGTCGAGACCAACGTCGTGAAGCGTCTGCAGCCGACGCCGGATCTTCGGGATCTTCGCGAAGAACTGGAGCGCCTCCTCGACCGACATCTCGAGGATGTCCGCGATCGAGCGGCCCTTGAAGCGCACCTCGAGCGTCTCGCGGTTGTAGCGCGCGCCCTTGCACGTCTCGCA